>Ga0208196_1000314_pt1 | contig 66200 bp, 47 predicted proteins | sample AD_JPNNA7_MetaG_FD_184443 | JGI IMG/M metagenome (GOLD analysis project Ga0208196, IMG submission 184443) | Active sludge microbial communities of municipal wastewater-treating anaerobic digesters from Japan - AD_JPNNA7_MetaG (SPAdes) (version 2) | ecosystem: Engineered > Bioreactor > Anaerobic...
GCTGTTGTTCGGCGTGGGCTTGCCAGGAGCCGCCTTCGAGAAACTGTAATTGCCACAGGCGGATCAGATAAAGTCCCAGCACCAGCAGGATCACCCATCCTATGATAGCCAGACGCGGCGCACGTTGAATCCACCGCGGGCGTGTAGCCTCTGTTTCGATCAGACCCCGTAGACGCGGAGTGCGTGAGCCGCGGCTGTGCAGGTCGCTCATGCGCCGGCGCCTCCCCAACGGGGTTGTGACCGTTTGTGGAACCAGACCAGGAAAGTAAAGGCAAACGGCGAAAGCAGAAAGTTCAGCAGCGCCGCCGGCCCGGCGACGGTTTGCACGGCGCGGGCGAGATTGACGCTGTATCCAAGCACCGCCATAGCTCCCAGCAAGATGCCGTGCCCAAACAGCGTCCCCAGCGCCGACATCAAGGCCAGTCGGATGAGCGTCGGCCCTAGCGCATGGACCCACGGCTGTCCGGCGAGGAAACCCACCGCGGTCAACGCGAGCGTCCATAAGCCGAAGGTGCCGCCGGAGAGCAAATCACAGAAGATGCCACCCACGAAACCCCACACCGCCCCTTCGTCCGCGCCGCGGATGATCGCCCACGTCACCGCCAGCAGCAGCACAAGATCGGGTCGCCCGCCGAGAATCTGGAGGTCTTCCAGCCAGACACTTTGCAGGACGGCCGCGATGAGCAAAATGGGGATGCCAAAATAAAGGCTCATGGCTGTTGGCTTTCCTGTAGTTCTTCGGGATTGATGTGGGGAAAATCGGTGATCACCAACACGGTTTCCAGACGGCGGAAGTCAATCGCCGGGCGGACGGTAGCGCGCTGGAAAAGATCGGACTCCAGGTATGTGACGCTTTCCACCTGTCCCAGAAGTAACCCTCGGGGCAGCAAGCCGCCCGTCGCCGAGGTAATAATCGTCTCACCTTCTGCCACCTTTTCGTCGGGGAGGATGTCAACCATCGTCAAGCCGCCTTCCGGCGTCCCGACGACCATACCGGTGATGCGGGATTCTTGCAGCATGGCCGCGATCTGGCTTTGCGGATTGTTGATCAATTGTACATAAGCCAGGTTGTGGGAGACGCGGGCAATGCGCCCTACCAACGCTGCGCCGCTTGTGACCACCGGCATCCCCACGGCCACGCCATCTCCCGACCCGGCATTGATGATGAGGTATTGCAAATAGGGGTTTGTATCCTCACCAACCACCGTCGCACAGGGGAAAATGGCACACCCGTATTCGACAATGTCGGCGCCGACGTAGCTGTAGGTGGGGTTATCCTGAACGAAGTTAAGTTTGCGGCGGAGTTCCTCGTTTTCGGCCTTGAATTCGCGCAGGCGGAAGTTCTCTTGGATGAGGGTAGCATTGGTGCGTTGCAACTCTTCGAGCTGCTGCTGGAGTTGTTGGACGTCCCGCGCCGTCTGCCCCAGGCCGCCAAGCATCTCGATAACCGTTGAGAGACCGCGTTCCACAGGGGAAATGATGTATCCCAACAGGCTTTCCAGGGGTCCGAATGCTCCGGCCTCGATCAGGATCAGAAAGAGCAATGCTACGACGAGTAATACCCAGGGCAACCACGGCCCGTTTTCTCGCCTCATTATTTATCCTTTTCTGGTATCTATTCAGGCTAGTAAACCTGACGAAGCCATTTATTCCCTATGCCAGGTTGGGCGTGGATTTCGGTATGCCTGGTGCTTGTGGATGACAAGATATGCGTGTTTCTATAAGCCCATCTCCCCTGCCCCCCAGGAAGGGGGATTTTGGGTGGGGGGTGTGGCGGGCGGCTTCGCCGCCCGCCACACCCCCCTTTTGCCCCCTTCTTCCCCGCTGGCGGGGGAGAAGGGGGTTGGGGGATGAGAGGGCCAGCGCCTATAGCCGAAGTGTCAACCTATTATGCACCCTCCCCCAAGTCCCGTTCGCCACCTGGCAAGGGTGGCTGAATAGTGACTTGAATAAAATGTAAAGCGTAAGTTCATTGCGTTTTATGCAAGCTTCTCCCATAGAAAATCATACGCGCGCCGTCCGCTGATTTGATGGCGTCCCTCGAAATAGTCGGTCTCGACTTGATCGGCTGCATCGAAGATACCGTAGACTTCCCGTGCCCTGGCGACGCTTTGCCGGACGGCGGCGATAGGAAAGATCAGGTCGCGGGTTCCGGCTTCAATGAGCAGCGGGCGCGGAGCGATCAGGCCCACCAAGTCGTACATCTCGCCGAACTGCCATAGCCCCGGCACAAAGTTGCAGGTGCAGTGGTGCATCGCCAGGATGCTGTCCTTGAAGGTGCTGTAATAGCCGCTGATGACGCACGCCTTGATGCGTGGATCGGTGCAGGTGGAGAAGAAAGTGTGCATTCCGCCGCCGGAGATGCCCATGGCGCCCAGACGGCCCACGTCCACATCGGGGCGCGTTTCGAGGTAGTCGATCAGCTTACGGGCGTCGTGGGCGCGCAGTCCCATCGCCGATCCGCCCAGATGAAACGCAAGTTTGGCGGTGTGATCGCACGTGGTCGGCGCTGTCTGGCCGAGGGTAGCGTTGAGATACGAGAAGTCCGTCTGCCGTTCGCCGAAGCACGAAATCTCCGGTGCGGCGACGACGAATCCCCGCCGGCACAGCGCCACGGCGAAATCCTTGTGATAGCCATCCGGCGTGTCACGCTCGGCGCCGTCTTCCCAGAGGCCCACAATGTCCTTGACGCCATAGCCATGCCCGTGGAGGGCAACGACGACAGGATAGGGCGCCTGTCCTTGCCGGGGGATGAGCATGTAGATCGGCATCAAAGTGTACGCCGAGGTCCGCAGGAGCCACTTCTCGCGGATGTAATCACCTTTGTTGACGCTTTCCAGGCAGCGTGGGTTAAGCGGCGCCGCGGGGAAAGCATCACGTTGACCTGGCCCCTGGAAACCCAAAGTTTGCGTCAAGGCCGCGCGGGTGGTCTGTTGCCAGATTTCCGCCTCAGCGCGGGTCGTGGCCCGGAAGCGATAGGGCGCTTTCTCCGGTGCATAGAGCCGCCACAAAGCGTAAGCAGGTTGCAGCTCGAGTATTTCCTGACTGTCGAGGTGGGCCGTGTTCATCATCTCACCATAGGCACGGCGCGTTGGCAGAGTTGCAGAGCCACGCCCCATGGATCGCGTAGCATCACAAGCTGCGAGCCGTCGTTCATCTTTTGATCGCTGACCAGGGTTGCGCCGCTGGCGAGCAGCTCATCCCGTGCGGCGGCGGCGTCTTCCACAGCAAAGGCGATGTGCAGGCACAGCGGGTCTTGATCGGCGTAGGACGGGATAGGGGCGGCGGCGTTGGAGTAGATTTCCATGGCCACGCGCCCGGTGGCGTCGGCGAGGAAATGGGTGTAGGGAGCGCCTTGAACGGCGCGGACGATCTGCATGTGCAGATTTTCCACATACCAGACTGCCATAGCAGCAGCATCCGGCACATTGAGAGCGCAATGTTCGAATTTCATCGGCATCCTCCTTGTAAGTCCGAAGTCAAAAGTTCACAGTCCACAGTCGAAGGCGCTATGGGTATAGTGCAAATGATTGGGAAGTACATTGTCATAGCTATTCAGGTTTGATAGCGGAAACGTATCTATTCAGGCTCGTAAACCTGGCGAAGCCACTTATTCCATACCAGGTTTGGCGTAGATTTTGGTATGCCAGGTGCTTCTGTATGACAAGATATTCGTGTTTCTATAAGCCCATCCCCCCTGCCCCCCTTCCCCCAGGAAGGGGGATTTTGGGTGGGGGTGTCGCCACACCCCCCTTTTGCCCTCTTCTTCCCCGCTGGCGGGGGAGAAGGGGGCTGGGGGATGAGAGGGTCATCACCTGCCGAAGGGGTAACCTGTTATGTGCCCTCCCCAAAGTCCCGCTCGCCACCTGGCAAGGGTGGCTGAATAGTTACGATTTTAAGATACTTTTGGTCTGTTTCTGAGGTGTTTGATGGTACTATGATCTCCTGCAATGATTATACAGAACTTACGCCAGCCTGGCTCGAATCAAGCGGCGGAGAATTTGTCGTGACGCCTTCAGGCATCTCTTAGGAGCTAAGAACGGCTGAAGCCGTCACTACAAACGGAAATTTGATATACAGAGTTGTGGCTGGCTAGGTGATTCTGACCGCTCCTGAAGCAGCAGGAGCGAAATTTTCGGGCCAAAGGGTGTATGCGTTGTAGGTAGCTTGATTAAGATTGGCACCGTTCAGCTCCGCATGGGTGAAATTTGCCCACAGCAGCCCGGCACGGCTCAGATTCGCCGCCGTCAAGATTGCTTCTTCCAGGTTGGCGTGCAGTAAACTGACGCTGCTGAGATTCGCCTGCGACAGGTCCGCCCGTTTGAGGTTCGCCATCACCAGTTGCGCACCGTGCAAGTCCGCGGCGTGCAGATTAACGCCGGTCAACGTAGCCCCGCTCAACTCGGCTTCGCCGAGCCGACTCTGCGTCATCGTACTCCAACCGAGGTTCGCTCCGACCAAAATCGCGCGGGTCAGAGTGGCCTCTTTGAGCGACGCACCTACCAAATTCACACCTTGCAAGTTAGCATCCGCCAAATTCACGCCGTCGATTTCCACTTCGACGAGGTAGGCGCGCTTTAGATCCGCATGGGCTAAGGTGATGAGAGGAGCGTCCGAGGAAATCAGGCCGGCAGCGTACAAAGTTTGGATAACCTTTCCTTTTTCCTTAGGGGTACTATGCTCCAGGATCGCCAACGTCCGTGCCTGGATCGTCGCTCGTGCTTCGGCTCGAGGCACTTTATTCGCCGTCAGCAGGGAAGTCAACCAGTGCATATATTCGGCAAACGAGAGCGATGGCTCCGGCGTAGAGGGGGAGGACGCCGGTGTCACGCCGGTCACTTCACAGAAAGCGCTAAAGGGCTTGCCGGTAAGTTCAAGACAAAGGCGATTGAGCGCATCGAGAATATTAGCGTGGGCGACGGCACGACTGGTTGCCGATAGATCGGTAGCGCTCGTCGCGATCAGGTTTTCGACGAGGCGCTGTTGAAGAATGCGCAGGGTCGGAACCTGGGGGTGGTCGTCGCCCACAGTCGCAATGAGTTTTTGTACGCCGTTTTTGTAGTATTCAAACAATACTTTGGACATGGTGCGCTCCCTGATGCTGCGGACCCCAAACCTGGCAAACTCGGTTAAGACAGTTATACCACGAATTCCACAGATACAAAAGAGGGAAAATTTTAACCGCCCGCAACTCGGATTACCCCATATCATAACGTGCCAGGCGAAAAAGAGCAAGTACGGACGTAACTATTCAGCCGCCCTTGCCAGGTGGCGGACGGGACTTGGGGAATGATTCATATTGATACGTCGGCTATAGGTGATGACCCTCTCATCCCCCAACCCCCTTCTCCCCCGCCAGCGGGGAAGAAGGGGGCAAAAGGGGGGTGTGGCGGGCGGCGAAGCCGCCCGCCATACCCCCCAAAAATCCCCCTTCCTGGGGGAAGGGGGGCAGGGGGGATGGGCTGACAGAAACACGCATATCTCGTCATCCACAAGCACCAGGCATACCAAAGTCTACGCCAAACCTGGCATAGGGAATAAGTGGCTTCGTCAGGTTTACTAACCTGAATAGATACGTACGGGCAACGTTGGAGCTATGCGGAACATCAGGTTATGATTTGGTCTAATTTGGGTATTGACATATTGCGTACTTTATGATATGATTTTGAGTGTAAGCAAATATACCCTATACGCCTAATGCCTTCGTCTCTTGGGGGAAGATTCCCTTATAGGAGCAGGAGGCAGCGGGGGAACCAAACGGGGGGCGAGTCGGTCGGTAGACCGTAGGGCGAGCTTCTTCTGCCCGAGTCCGTCAGCTAACCTCGTAGGCGTGGAAGAAGGCACCTGGTGTTTAAGGTGCCCTTTTTCTTTTTAGGGCGCCTTATTGGTGAAGTTTCGCTGCTAACCAATAAGGAGGAGCGGATGCGTGATATGAATCGGCCGGTAGCCATACCGGCGGTTGTCAAACCGGCTATCGCGGCGCAACTGCCGCCCGCGGTGACAACCACGTTGCAAGCCGAAGGCGCCCGGCCTGAAGCTCTCACGCTGGCGGTGCAATCGGATCTGGCCCCCGATGGGCAATTCGGCGAACAATGGCTATTGATGGATCCCCAGGACCTGTGGGTGATTGAGCGTCATAATGGGACCGCGAATCTGCGACATAAGTTCCCCCTGGATAAAATTGAAGATGCCAAGGTCGAACGCTGCGTCGGCAACGGGCTGATGCAGGTGACGGTCGACCGGCAACCGCACGTTTTGCTTCACTATTCCAACGAACTGACCGATCGTTTTGGGCGGGTGGCGCATTACTTGCATACCCGCGCGGAGTACGGCGCGGACGTCCCTATCCCCGACCCGACGGCGGACAGTCATACCTGCTTAGTGTGTGGACGCGCCCTCGTCGATACCTCGTCCAAAGTCTGCCCCAACTGCATCCAACGCGGCAAACTGTTCCGCCGCTTGATGGAATTGGCCCGCCCCTACTGGGGCAAGATGGGTGTGATCGTGATCTTGTTGGTAGTGGGGGTCCTGCTGGACTTGTTACCTCCCTACCTGACCCGAATTCTCATCGATGACGTATTGAGGATTGATGGGAACACGGGAAGCGACCCAACGCTGCTGCCCTGGTTGGTCGGCGGTTTGTTGGGTATCCAGGTTATTCGAGTGTTCCTCACGATTGCCACCAACTGGTTGACAATTAACGTCAGCACTCGTTTCACATCCAGCGTCCGCGATCAACTGTTCGCGCACTTGAAAAAGCTCTCCGTGGACTACTTCGACAAGAACCAGACCGGACGTTTGATGACGCGCATCAACCAGGACACCGAGGAGCTGCAAGGCATCGTCTCGCAGATGACGACATTCATCCTGAATATCCTGTTAGTGATAGGGATTGGCGTGGTGCTGTTCTCGATGGCGCCATCGTTGGGGCTATACGTTCTCATCCCGACGCCTTTCGTGGTGTTGGCGGCGTATTTCTACTATCGCTACATGCAACCCCACTTCCAGCGTTTTTGGGTCGCCCGTTGGCGCTTGAACACCATGTTGAACACCTTCCTTTCCGGCGTGCGCGTGGTCAAGGCATTTGCCCAGGAAGACGAAGAGGAGCAGCGTTATCACAACCGCAATATGAGCCTGCTCAATTCGCGTCTTCAGGTTGACCTGGCATGGAGCAAATTCTTTCCGCTGATCTCGTTCGCCTTCAGCGCCGGCGGGCTGATCATCTGGTACGCCGGCGGCAAAGCGGTGTTGGCCGACAAGATCACCCTGGGGACCCTGATGGCGTTCTTGAGTTACCTGGGGATGTTCTACGGCCCCCTCTCGAACCTTACCCATATCAGCCAGGCCTTGAACCGCTTCCTCACGATCTCCCAGCGGACGTTCGAACTGCTGGACGAGGAACCGGAGAAAGCGCCGGCCCAGCCGGTGCGCGCGCTCCGGGTGGGCGGCAAAATCGAGTTCGATAAAGTGACTTTTGGCTACGACCCCTACTATCCGGTGATCCGTGACATGAGCTTCACCGTTGAGCCGGGGGAAATGATCGGCATCGTTGGACACAGCGGCGCGGGCAAGACGACGCTCGTGAACTTGCTGTGCCGTTTTTACGATGTGACCAGCGGTGCGATTCGCATCGACGGCGTAGACATTCGTGATCTCTCGATGGAGGAGATCCGCCAGCAGATCGGCATCGTCTTGCAAACGCCGTTTTTGTTTTACGGGACCCTGGCGGAGAACATCGCCTACGGCAAGCCCGAGGCCACACGGCAGGAGATCATTCAGGCCGCGAAGGCGGCGAATGCCCATGGCTTTATCACCCAATTGCCCGAAGGCTACGACACGATTGTGGGCGAGGGCGGCTCCGGCCTTTCCGGCGGTGAGCGGCAGCGCATCTCCATCGCGCGTGCGATCTTGCACAACCCGCGTATCCTGATCCTGGACGAGGCAACATCCTCGGTGGATACCGACACCGAGCGCCAAATCCAGGAAGCCTTGAACGAGTTGGTGAAGGGACGCACGACCATTGCCATCGCGCACCGCCTATCGACGCTCTACAACGCCGATCGCATCCTGGTCATCAATCGCGGCAAGTTAGAGGAGCAAGGCGCGCCCAAGCAGTTGATGGACAACAAAGGCTCCTTCTACCATCTCGTGCAAATGCAGACGCAACTGGCCAGCCTCGACGGCGTGGTGGCGGTATAAAGAGCCATGATGATGCCAAAGGCTTTTGAGGTCGTTTACCTGGACCCTGCTACCGTCAGTTTTGAACGGCTAGGCGACACACTGAGCATGACGTTGCGGGATGCTGCCGCGCCGGAGGGACTGATACGTTATCCACGGGTGGCGCTGCGGGCGTGTTTTCCCGTTTCTGACGACGCCGAATTCCTTTCGGTGCGCGACGCTACCGACGAGACTCTCCCTGAATTAGGCATGATTGAGGATTGGAGTCAGTTGGAGCCGGCCAGCCGCGACGCGGTGGCGGCAGAGTTGAACCTGCATTACTTCGTCCCCGAAATCCGGCAGGTTTTTGATATTAAAGAGGAGTTGGGTTTTCTCTACTGGACGGTGCAGACCGACAAAGGCCACAAGGAATTCGTGATGCGCAATAGCGTGACCCATTATGCCCGCGAGGTGGCGCCGGAACATTGGCTGTTGATCGACATCAACGAGGCGCGTTACGAGATCCCCAGCATTACCGCGCTGGATGGACACAGTCAAAAATTGGTTCAGAAGTTCTTGTATCTGTAACCGTTCCAACGTTTTCGGTATCTTGGGAATGGCAGTTGGGGCCTGCCGTTCCCTTGTATACAGTGGGTGTTGCTTGTTTCTTCTTCCTTTCTTTGCAGAGAGCGCAAGGACTTTAAGTCCTTGCGCTCTCTGCGTCTGACAAAAATACAAGTTGTCATTGTCACCCTGATGAGGTATAATTCGTGTCACTATTCAGCCGTCCTTGCCAGGTGGCGAACGGGATTTGGGGAAGGGGGCCTCATGAGTTACCCCTTCGGCCCTAGGCGGGCGCGGTCAGAGACCGGCCCGAGCGTCTCAGCATCATTTGCACTATACCCGGGAGGAGAGCTATTGATGAAATCCTGGCCGGTCACCGCATTCAATCTGACCTACTTATGTGTTCTATGGGGATTGGTTATCGCGGCTAGCGCGCGTATGCGGCGCTTGAGCGTTGAGCGCCGACGCACCGCCCGCTGGGTTTTAGCCGCCTTTTTCCTGCTCGCTTTGGGCGACTCATTTCACCTCATATCCCAGGCTTACGAGTTCATCACCGGGGTCAATCCGCTGGCGCCTTTCCTGGGCCTGACATGGGTTGGGTTTGGCCGCCTGGTCAGCTCGTTTACACTGACCATTTTCTACCTCTGCCTGTTGATGTACTGTCAGCGCAAATGGGGGCTGCCCTGGTCGGGGTGGCTATGGCTGTCGCTGGTTAGTGGTGCGGTGCGATTGATCTTACTGCCCTTTCCGCAGAACCACTGGGACGGCGAACGGACCCTGTGGAGCCTCTGGCGCAACATTCCCTTCGTGATCCAGGGCATGGGAGTGATGGTGCTTCTGTTCCAACAAGCATCACGCCAGTCGCTCCCCCTGCGCCGTTTGGTGCAGACGCTGGCCTATGCCATTCTGGTTTCTTTTGTTACCTACAGCGGTACCATCGTCGGCGTGTTTTGGCACCCGGCCTTTGGCGCGTTGATGCTGCCCAAAACGATAGCTTACATGGTAGCAGTCTGGTTATTGTACTCGATGGAATTTCGGCCCTCTCAGGACATCCATTGACTCAAACTGACCATCCACTTTTTGACGACTTTCTGCGGAGGTTATTATTATGGCAAAACCTATCACCATCAAAGACATCAAAGTTATTCTCACCCAACCTGCCGGTTCGCGGTTGGTGATCGTCAAGGTCATCACCTCGGAGCCGGGACTGTACGGCTTGGGCTGCGCGACGTTCACCCAGCGTTTCCACGCCGTCGTCGCCGCCCTCGAAAAGCACCTGATCCCCTTCGCCCTGGGGTGGGACGTAACGCGCAGCGAGGAATTCTGGCACATGGCCATGGTCCACAGCTATTGGCGCAACGGTCCGGTGCTGAACAACGCCATTTCCGGCATCGACCAGGCACTGTGGGACATCAAAGGCAAGCTGGCGAACATGCCCGTCTATGACCTGCTCGGCGGCAAATGCCGTGAAGGTGCCGCCGTTTACACCCACGCCGACGGACGCTCGCCGGAAGAAGTCGCCGAGAACGTCGAACAATTTATGGCGGAAGGTTACCGCTATATCCGCATCCAGATGGGCGGCTATGGCGGGCATGGGGACGCGCTGGTGAAGCCGGAAGGCGCGCCCACCGGGGCGTACTACGATCCGCGCGCCTATTGCCGCAACATGCTGCGGATGATGGAGTACGTCCGCCGCGAAGTCGGCGACGAGGTCGAATTGCTGCATGACGTCCACGAACGCTTGCAACCTATTGACGCGGTGCGCTTCGCCAAAGACGTGGAGCCGTTCAACCTCTTTTTCCTGGAAGACGCTCTCGCTCCAGAAGACATCGCCTATTTCCGCCACATTCGCCAGCAATGCGCCACCCGGATGGCGATGGGCGAGCTGTTCAACAGCCCCCACGAGTGGCAGCCGTTGATCGAAGAGCGCCTCATCGATTACCTGCGGATGCACGTCAGCCAGATGGGAGGGATCACGCCGGCGCGCGCTGTCGCCTTGTTCGCCAACATGTACGGCGTGAAGACGGCCTGGCACGGACCGGGCGACACGTCACCGGTGGGACATGCCGCGAACCTGCATCTTGACTTGTGGGCGCCCAACTTTGGCATTCAGGAATGGTGCCGCTTCCCGGAGCACGTCTACGAGATGTTCCCCGGCCTGCCGGAAGTGCGCCACGGCTATATGTATCCCAACGACAAACCCGGCCTGGGCATCGACATCGACGAGGAACTGGCGGCAAAGTATCCCTGCCAGGACACTGTCGACGTGTGGACGCAAACCCGCTGGCCCGACGGCAGCCCGGCGAGGCCATAAACGACCATGAAAATTGACTTACACGTCCATACGACAGAACGTTCACTCTGTGCGGATTCCAGTGAACAAGAGCAAATTTTGACCGCCATAGAACGTGGCCTGGACGCGATTGTGATCACCGATCACGGGCGCCTTGTACCACCGGAGCATATAGAGGCATTGAATCGGCAGTATGCGCCGTTTCGTATCTTTGGGGGAGTAGAGATCACCGTCCAAGAGAACGAGGACGTGCTGGTGTTGGGATTACACGACCCCGCCCTGGAAGCCGGCGGGTGGACATATCCCACTTTGCACGCTTTCGTGCGTCGCCATGGGGGATGGTTAGCCATCGCCCACCCGTTTCGCTACCATCCCACCCTCCATATCGATCTGGTGCAAGATTTGCCGGATGCACTGGAAGGCTGTTCGACCAACATCGTATTGCCCAATCAACCGCGCATCCGCGAGCTGGCCGAACAGTTGGGTATCCCGGTGGTGTGTAACTCCGACGCGCATATCACACGCTCTCTCGGCGTAGGGTATAACCTGTTGTCGGAAGAGCCGGAGGATGAAGCCGCTCTCGTGCGCATTTTGCACCGCGGCGCCTTCAGTGGTGTGTGTACCATCACCTGACAGAGGAGGTTGTATGCAACTCGTTTTTGATACCTGCACGCCCCGGCCCGAAGTCTTGCAAGGGCAACTGACCGAAGACATCTTCGCCGCGCGGCTCAAGGATGTGCTTGACGGCACAGCCGCGCCGGTGTACCAGAACCCCACGACATTCTTCGAGAACACGTATCCCACCGCCGGACTGCGTCTGTTGCTGACCGAGGCCCTCGGTCGTCTGACGGGCGCGCGCCCTGCCGGCAGCCCGATCCTGCGATTGGAAACGGCTTTCGGCGGCGGCAAAACACACAACCTTATCGCACTGTATCACGCGGCGCGCGGCGTAGACCTGCCCACAGCGCTCATCGCCCCGATGATGGACCCGGCCTTGTTGCCTGCGCCCGCTCAGGTGCGTATAGCCGGCGTGGTGGGGTCGGACCTCGACCCCGCCGCCGGCCTCTATCATGCCACTACCGGCATCCGCACGTGGACATTGTGGGGCGAGCTGGCCTACCAACTCGGCGGCCCGGCCGGCTACGCGCTGGCGCAGGAAAGCGATCGCAACCGCTCCGCCCCCGGCACCGGCCTGTTTGCAGAACTGGTAGGAAACCAGGCTACGTTGATCATGCTGGACGAATTAGCCCGTCACATGCGCGCGGCGCAATCCGTGCCCACGGCTACTGGCAAATCGGACCTGGCCGAGCAGACGGTGGCCTTCTTGATGTCGCTGCTGGAATTTGCCGCCAGCCGTGCTCAAGTGGTGGTCGTGCTCACCCTGGCCGGCGCAGAAGATGCCTTTGCGAAGGAAACCGTGCAACTGCGCACGCACCTGGCCGAAGCGTACAAGGTCTCGGCGCGGCAGGAGCGGGTCATCACTCCTACCGGCGAGACGGAGATCGCAGCCATCGTGCGCCACCGGCTGTTCGCAGCCATCGACGCCCAGGCCGCCGCCGAGACGGCGCAAGTTTACCTGGAAGCCTACCGCCGCTGGCACGAGCAGAACGTGGCTTTGCCCACTCAAGCCCTGACGGCGGAATACGCGCAGGCGCAGGCGCTGGCTTATCCGTTTCATCCGGAACTCCTCAACGCGCTGACCCTGCGGGTGGCGACGATCCCCAATTTCCAACAGACGCGCGGCGCACTGCGCCTGCTGGCGCTGGTAGTGCGGCGGGTCTGGGAAGAGCGTCCGGCAGATGCCTGGTGCATCGCGCCGTACCACGTGGACTTGCGCCACCCGGCGATCGTCGAAGACCTCACCAGCCGTCTGGAACGCCCGGCCTTCCGTCAGGTCATCGAAGCCGACATCGTCAGTCCCCAGGGCGCGGCGCCGGGACATGCTTACCAGATCGACGGCCCCGGGGTGATGACGGGCAAGCCGCACTACGCCCGGCGGGTGGCAACCACGGTCTTCCTGCACAGCCTGGTGCAGGGCGCGATTTCCGGGATCACCCCGCCTGAACTGCTGTTGGGGACGCTGGCGCCGGGTGATGAGCCGGCGCTGGTCTATAAAGCGGCGGAGCGACTGTATGACAACGGCTGGTTCTTCGAATGGGACGGACTGCGCTACCGCTTCAAGCCGGAACCTTCGATCAACAAAATCATCAACGACGAAATGCAACTGGTCGGGCTGACAACGGCCAAAGCGGAACTGGATAACCGCATCCGCAAGGTCTGGAAGAGCGGCATTTTCAAAGTTATCTATTTCCCGCAGGAAGCCGCCGATGTGGACGATGACGCCGCGGCGCCTAAGCTGGCGGTGCTCCATTACGACGCCGCGGCGGTGACGGCAACCGCGTCACAGCCGCCCGAACTGGCGCGCAAGCTCGCCGTTCGCGCCGGCGCGCTGGAAGGTTTTCGCCGCTTCCCCAACAACCTCTTGTTCCTGGTGGCCGATGGCGAGCGGGTGGACGAGTTAGTCGAAACCGTCCGGCGTTACCTGGGTATCAACCGCATCACGGGCGACGCCCAGCGGATGCAGGGGTTCGCCGAAGAGCAGCGGAAAAAGATCAAGAAGCTGGGCGAAAGTGCAGAGTTAGACGTGCGGGTGGGCATCACCAAAGTCTACCGGCATCTCTACTTTCCCCAGGCCGACGCTTTGCAACGCGACGGCTATCTGATGCACGAGATGCTGCCGGCGCAGGATCAGGGTGAAGTGCAAAACGATCAGTCCGAAGTGGTCTTGCGCGTTCTGCGACAGCAGCAGAAGGCGCTCACCGGCAACGAGCCGTTGCTGGCTGCCGCCTACGTGAAATCGCGGGCCTGGGACGCCAACGTCTTGCAAATGACGACCGAGGATTTACGCCAAGCGTTTGCCCGCCGCTTGAGTCTGCCGATGTTGTTCGATCTAAACCAACTGAAGAAAACAATCCTCAACGGCATCAAGATGCAAGTGTGGGTGTATTACGATGCGCGCGCCGCGATGGGCTACGATCATGAGTCCATGCCTCCCTCCGTCCAGATCACCGATGAAACGTATCTGTATCTGCCCGCCGAAGCCGCACGGTTGGCATTGCCGATCAAAGGCAAGACGGGTGTCCCACCACCGGAGGAGTTGTGCCCGGTCTGCGGGCAACCGCAATCACAATGTACGTGTGGAAAAGACACCCCCCTTCCGCCACCTCAGGTCACACCTTTACAAGGCGCGGGAGTGCCGCAGCAAGCGTTCCAGCAGTTGTTGGACGCCTGCTATGATCGGCAGATCACCCGCCTGGAGACGCTCCGCATCACTTTGCAAGGACAGGGACAGGCCGGCGCGCGGGCACTGCGCACGCTAGGCGTCGTCATTCCGCAACTGAATGCGCCTGCGGCGCGGATAAAACTGCGCTTCGCCGCCGAGTTCGGGGACGACGAATCCGCCACTTTCACCGTCGACCTGGCCTGGGAACGCTACCGGCAACTCAAGACCGCAACCGATGATCTGGCAAAACTCGCTGACAAATTCACCATGACGTTGACCGTGACCCTGAACTTCCCCGCCGGGCTGGCGGTGGATGGCGACGCCTTCCGTACCCTGCACGAGGTGCTCACGACGGTGGGTCTGGAGGTGATCAAGCTGGAGGCTTGATGCTGGATATGAAAGCCCTCAGTTTCTACCAACCGCGTGCGGAACAAGTGATCTGCGGTGAAAAGACGGTAGACGTCCGCACCTGGCAGACCACCTATCGCGGCCCGTTGGCGATTCACGCCGCCGCCATACGGCGGAACGAGCGCTGCCGTGAGTTAGGCTTCGATCCCGACACGCTGACCTACAGCGCGCTCATCGGAACGGTGGAACTGGTCGAGATCCGCGCGCTGGACGCCGAAACTTACGCCGCTTTGCAAGCGCAGCATCGCCTGGATCAGCCTTTCCCCGGTGCCCCGTGCTATGGCTGGTTCTTCATCACCCCGCAGCGCCTGCCAGAACCACTGCCCCGCGCCGGTCGTCGTCGCCTCTTCGATGTGGAAATCAGCGAATCAGCGAATCAGCGAATGGATGAGTCGGCGACCAGTATCGAGCATCCAGTATCCAGCATTGAGCATCCAGCAACCAGCAACCAGCAACCGGCTTTCAGCATCCAGCATCCAGCATCCAGCTTCCAGCCCGACCCTGCCCGGCCTTTTGTGCTCTACACGCTGCCCGATCCTTCCGACGGCTACCGCGCTGCGCTTTACCAGTGGGTCACCGTGGGACAGATTTCTCAATCTGCCTATGCGCAAGCTGGAAAGTCTGCACTACAGGCGCTGTGGAGCGTGGAGGTAGGTGCGCAAACACTCCACGCCGTCACCGATCACCTGCTGGCGGCGTTGCGTGCCAACGGCTACAAAGCCACCGACCTGGCCCGCGCTGTGGGCAGTGAAAAGCCTTTCTATCTCGACGAACCGACGGGACTGCGCCTGGCGTTGATCCTGCTGGCGGTGAAACCGCTGACACGCCAGGATCGCATCGAAGCGATTGGGCAAGGCATCCAGGCGATGAGCGCCGAGGAAGCCTATTATTGGTTCAGCAAGTGTACTGCCGGACCGGATGCCGTCCGCGCGCAGAAGGCATTAAGAGTGTTGTTGGCGGAGGAGTAGTTAGCGATGGGGAACACAAAGTGGATTGCTAGATTGTGTCTGCTGGGACTCTTGTTTTTCTTGAATAGCGGACCGGCTAATACCGAACCGCAAGGTCCGCCGCCGCAACCGGCGGAGCTGATCTACCAAGAAATGCTCACCGTCTATTATGGCAATCTTGCCCGGCGTGACAACGGCGTGCCGCCGTTGCGTTGGAACGCGCCGATGACGGAAGCGGCACGCTGGTTCAGTTGGGATTCGGTGGTAAACCGCATTGAGCCGTATTGTGGACATCAGGACACGTTAGGACGGTGGCCCTCGGAAAGAGTGCCGGTCTTCGGGTACCAAGGCTCTTCCGGAGCGGAAAACTGTTACTGTGGCTATATGGAGCCGCAAGCCGCTATTGACGGCTGGATGAACAGCCCCGGCCATCGCGCCAACCTGCTGGATCCCAATTCCCGCGAAATTGGTATGGGGTATTATCTTCGTACCAGCGATTGGCGCGGTTACCTGACGCAGGACTTTGGGGTAGATGCAGTTTACCCTCCGGTTATCATCAACAATGAAGCGCCCAACACCGCCAACGCCGTCGTAGACCTGTATATTTATGATCGTTCGGGCGGCGGCGGCTTCCGTGAGCTTGGCCCGGCAACAGAGATGCAAATTGCCAATGAACCCTGTTTCTCCGGCGCGAGCTGGCAACCATACCAGGCGGAAAAAGCCTGGACATTGGAAGCAGGTGGCGGCTGGCGCACCGTTTACGTAAAGACCCGCGATGCGGTAGGACGCGCGACCACGGTGAGTGACACCATTTATTTAGGTGACAGCGTGCCTTTGCACGAACTGGGTCTGCATTTGGCTTCGACTAACGCCGGAGCCGTTACGCTTTACAACCTGGATACGAGTTGGCCTTACGTCCGCCTGAGCCAGAATTGGTTCGTCGATGACACCTTCGGCACCTTTGGCCTGAACTGGGGCAACGGGGAGCGGGTGAGCGATGCCACGGCGTGGGGTGGTACCGCGTTCCGGCTTTATCCAGGCAACGGTGAATCGAACGCCTGGGTGTGGACGACAGAATTCTTCAAAGATATACCGCTGACGGCTTACGTCCGGCTCAAGGTGAATGACAACACAGCGACGGCGGAGGTGGCGCGCTTTTCTATCGTCGGCGGCGGGACAACCTACGGGCCGCTCAACCTCAAGGGCACGGACTTCGCCGCCGCCAACGTCTACCAGGAATTCCCCCTGGATTTTACGTTCCACGATGCGGAAGACGTTTTCCTGATCTTCAATTTCTGGCGTTCTGGCGCAGCAGATGTGTATGTGGATGGTGTAACCATCTATACGCGCCCTATCCCGACCACCTCACCGTTGACCTGGACGACGCCGGAGGGCAATGATCGCGGTGGCGCTATTTGGGTGCGATATCAGGATGCGCAGGGGAATTTTTCCCCGCGTTCCGAGGCAGCGCTGATCGCGCTACGGCTTCAGGTGCTTCCCGCGACGCTGAGTTTTATGGCGTCGGTAGGCACGAACCCCCCTCCACAAAATCTAACCGTGAACTCAATCGGGTGTAGCGATTTCACATGGTCGGTTTCTGCCACCGCGCCCTGGTTAGCGACCACCATCGTCGGAAACCGCGTCGCTGTAACCGTCGATACGACCGGCTTGTCGGTAGGGACCTACTCGACGCTGATAACGGTGCAGGCTGCCGCCGGTGTTCTCGACAGTCCCCGGCAGATTCCCGTGACCTTGCACGTGGCAGCGCAACTCTATCCGGTATACCTGCCGCTGACCTTGCGCGCCATACACCCTTGACCAGGACAAGGAGCAACGTTATGCCGCAATCTCTCATCGAATCCTGGCTCCCCTTCGACGCCGTCGGCGCGGAGAGCCTGCGCGACGCGAGTGCGGCACAGAAGCCGCCGCTCAACCGTCTTCACGTCTGGTGGGCGCGCCGTCCGTTGACGATCTCCCGCGCGGCGATTGTCGCCTCCTTGTTGCCATCGTGGGACAGGCTGGAAGCCTGTGCTACGAACCCCTTCGCCAACGAAGACGCCTACCGCGCCTGGTTCCTGCACTTCCTCGGCATCAAGGGCGATCCGGCAGCCATGCGCGAGCAACTCCTCAGAGCACGTGAAACCGGCGAGAATCTGGGAGCCAATCCCTACGGCTACGGCCGCGCCTTCACCGTCAGCCCCTCCGCCGATGACCTGGCGCTTTTCGAGCGCCTGTTAGACCTGTCAGGTTGCGGAAGAGCGGACAGGTCTTTGCAGGACACTGTTCTCCTCGACCCTTTCTCCGGTGGCGGTTCGATTCCCTTCGAGGCGCGGCGCTACGGCCTCTCCGTGATCGCCAATGAACTTAACCCCGTGGCGTGCGTGATCCTCAAAGCCACGCTCGACTATCCCGCGACCTTCGGCCCGGAACTGGCGGCGGACATCAAAAAGTGGGGGAACCTGTGGGCCAAACGGGTGCATGAAAAGCTCGCGCCGTATTTCCCCAAGGGCAAAGGCGAGAACATCTTCGCCTACCTCTGGGCGCGGACCGTCGCCTGCCCGGTGACGGGCAAGCCCGTCCCGCTCAGCCCCAACTGGTGGCTCAGCAAATCCCCGCCCTGTGCCGTCCGCCTGTTGACCGACCCGGCCTGGGATGCGCCGCGTTTCGAGATTTACACCCCTGGCCCGGGCGACGACCCCGACGACGGGACGGTCGCGCGCGGCGTAGGGCGCTCCCCGTGGACCGGCGACGCCATCGACGGCGACTACATCAAGGCCGAGGCGCAGGCCGGGCGTATGGGGCAGATGTTCTACGCGGTGGCGCTCAAACGGCGCGGCGGCTTCGACTTCCGCGCGCCCACCCAGGCCGACCTGGACGCGGTCGCGGCGGCGGAGGCGGAACTCGCCCGCCAGCGTCCCCTGTGGGAAGCGCAGGATGTGATTCCGACGGAGGAAATTGATACCACCTCGAATTACGACCGCGGCCATAGGCTTTATGGTATTACTACTTGGGCTGAGATGTTTTCGCCCCGACAGTTACTTTCATTAGGTGCCTTTGTGGAAACTTTGCAAGAATTACGTGTAGATTTATCCAAAGAATTGAACACTGAACGTGCGAACGCGGTGGAAACCTATCTGGCATTAGCTATTGATAAGTCCACAGACTACAATTCAATACAGGCTGGTTGGCATTCGTCGCGTCAAGTCGTCGCCCACACTTTTACAAAGCACAATTTCTCAATGACTTGGGATTTCTCTGAATTTGATGCATCGGCTAATTTACTGCCCTGGTCTATTGACCAAATAACGGATGCTTACAGGGATATTGCAAAATTGGCTATGGCTTCACAGGTATCACTGGATAGTAATCTAGTTGAGCGTGGCCCACTCACCCAACTTCAAGGCAACGCGGCGCACATTGCCTCTCTGGCCGACGCCTCGGTGGATGTCATCGTCACCGACCCGCCCTACTATGACAACGTGATGTACGCGGAGCTGGCGGACTTCTTCTACGTGTGGCTCAAGCGCACCGTGGGCCACCTCTATCCTCTATGGTTCAGCGCCCCCCTTACCGACAAGGACGCCGAGGCCGTCGCCAACCCTGCGCGGTTCAAGGATATCGCCCCGGCCCTCACCCCCGGCGCCTCTCCCAGAGGGAGAGGCGGGAGGGGAGCGCGGGAGATGGCGGCGCAGGATTACGAGCGCAAAATGGGTGCCGCCTTCCGCGAAATGGCGCGCGTCCTGCGCGACGACGGCGTCCTCACCGTCATGTTCACCCACAAGCAGGTCGAAGCGTGGGACACCCTGGCGATGGCGCTCATCAACGCCGGATTCACCATCACCGCCTCGTGGCCCGTCCACACCGAAAGCGAATACTCCCTTCATCAGGCCAGGAAAAACGCCGCGCAGAGCACGATTTTGCTGGTATGCAGGAAGCGGAAGAGCGAATCAGCGAATCAGCGAATGGGAGAATCAGCGAATGAGCGAATCAGCGCATCTGGCATCCAGTATCCAGCTTCCAGCAGCCGGCCATCGGCTTCCGGCAGCGAGTATCCAGTCTGGTGGGACGACCTGGCGCCGCGCGTGCGGACTGTGGCCCGCGAGAAGGCGGCGGAGTTCAACGCGCAGGGCATCAGCGGCGTCGATCTCTACCTGAGCACCTTCGGCCCCGTGCTGGCGGTCATCTCGGAGCGCTGGCCCGTCCTCACCCGCCAGGTGGATGAACGCACCGGGCAGCCCAAAGCCTTGCGTCCGGAGACCGCGCTCGACCTGGCCCGCGAAGAGGTCATCGCCCTGCGCAAGCGCGGCCTGCTCCTGGGGCACGACGTGCAATTCGATCCCGTCACCGATTGGGTGCTCATGGCATGGGATGCGTTCCAGGCCGAGACCTTCCCGGCGGACGAAGCGCGCAAACTCGCCCTGGCGCTGGGGCTAGACGTGGAGCGCGACCTGGTGGCGCAGCGCGTCATCAGCAAGAGCGGCAGCGACGTCACCATGCTGCAACCCAAACAGCGGCGTGTGCGCGGCAGAGTGGACCCTGAGGCCCAGCAGTATGACACCTGGCTGGATGCCATCCACACCGTCATGCTCGTCTACGCGGAAGATGGCACGGCAGCCTGCGCTGCGTTCCTCAAGAAAAGCGGCCTGCGCGCGGATAGCACCTTCAAGGCCGTGCTGCAAGCGTTCATCAACGCCGTGCCGCGGGCGCAGGCCAAGGGCAGGTTCGTCAGGCCGGAGGCCGCGGCGCTGGATGGCATCCGCGCGACGTTCTTCGAGGAATTGGAGGTTCCGGTGGAGGAAGAGGAGCGGGTGGAGATGGTGCAGGGGAAGTTGTTGTAAAAATGTTGGCTGGTCAACGTATGAACGTCGAGAAACATAACCATGTCACTTCTCACCGAGTATAACTTTCACCTCTCCTACGGCCCCGGCGACGACCGACTGCACGCCTTCTACATCCCGGCGCTCGCCGCCAGCGTCCGCTACGACCGCATGACGGGCTACTTCAGCAGTTACGCCCTGGCCATCTCCGCGGCGGGCGTGGCGCACCTCATCGCCAACGGCGGGCGGATGCGCCTGCTTGTCGGTGCGCAACTTAGCCGGGAAGACGTGGAAGCCATCGAGGCCGGTTACAACCTGCACGATGTGGTTGCGGAACGTTTGGGGCCGGGCCTGCCCGATCCAGAGACATTGACCGATCAACTGCTCCGCGCGCGGCTGGAAGCGTTAGCCTGGCTGGTGGCCCACGAGCGCCTGGACATCCGTGTGGTGCTCCCCAAAGGACCCGGCGGCCTGCCCCTCCCCGCGCCCGCGTCCCGCGAGTATTTCCACGCCAAAGTGGGCGTTTTCACCGACGCCGCAGGCCATCAGGTTGTCTTTGACGGCAGCATCAACGAATCGGAGACCGGCTGGGAACACAACTACGAACAGTTCATGGTGTTCTGCTCGTGGAACGAAGGACAGTTATGGGTGACGGAGGCCATGGCGCGCTTCGAGCGTCTGTGGCAACATCGCGAGCCGGATTGGATTTCGCTCCCTGTGCCGGAAGCAGCGCGGCAAAGCCTCCTGCGCTACGCGCCCTACACAGCGCCTACCCACGATCCCCTGGAACGTCCTGACCACTTGAAAAGGCCGTCTCGCCTCCAGGAACAAACGCCACAGATCCTCTTCGCTTCAGCCCTGGAACACGAACGCTGGACAGGTCAATTCTTACGGGATGCGCCTCACCTGATCAACGGGGCCGGCCTGGGGGCGGCGACGGCGCCGGTAGCGCCCTGGCCGCACCAGCTCGCCGTAGCCAGGCAGATCGTAGAAACCTACCCCTCGCGCTATCTGCTGGGCGATGAAGTCGGCCTGGGAAAAACCATCGAAGCGGGGCTGGTGTTGCGTGAACTCTGGCTGCGCGGACTGGTCAAACGTGCGGTGATCCTCGCACCCAAATCCGTCTTGCGCCAATGGCAGGAAGAACTCTACGAGAAATTCGCCCTCAACGTTCCGCAGTACAACGGCAAGGACTTCGTGGATTATGGCGGGCAGCTTCAACCCGCCGCCACCCCGAATCCCTGGGACAGCGTCAGCCTGGCACTAGCCTCCAGTCAGCTCCTCAAACGCCAGGACCGGCAGGCCGAATTGTTGACCGCTGCGCCGTGGGATCTGGTGCTGGTGGATGAAGCGCATCATGCTCGCCGCAAAGACTTCCTCGATCAGCGCACCTATCGCCCCAACCGGCTGCTCGAACTGCTGCGTGGTTTGCAAGCGCGGACCCAGTCCCTGCTGTTGATGACTGCCACGCCGATGCAGGTCGATCCCATCGAAGTGTGGGATTTGCTAGAACTTCTCGGCTTGAGCGGCGAATGGGGCGGCGATGAGCGCAATTTCCTGCGTTTCTACACCGAGTTGCGCAGTCAGAAACCGGATTGGGACTTCATCTTTCGCATGGTGCAGGCCGAGCGTGAGACCGCCGGGGATAGCGCCGGGAGCGGCATTCCCGCCGCCTGGGTGCACCAGGCCCAACAGCGTCTGGGCGCCGTCGGGTGGGCGCAACTCCAACAGATACTCGAAGCCAGTCCCCCGACTGCCGCCGCCGCCTTCAAGAAACTCCCGCCCGCGACGCAAGCACTGACGGCAGAACTGCTCCGGCGCACAACGCCATTGCAGCGATTGGTCTTCCGCAACACGCGCCCCTTGCTGCGCGACTATGTCCGCCGGGGATTGTTGCGCGAGAACGTGCCCTATCGGGAGCCGTGTCTCATCTGGATCGACATGCGGGCAGAGGAGCGTGAGCTATACCTGCGCCTCGAAGAATACATCAGCAACTTCTATCGCCGGTACGAGGCCAGACGCACAGGTTTGGGGTTTGTGATGACCGTCTACCGCCGGCGGTTGACCAGCAGCTTTTATGCTGTCCAATGCAGTCTACAGCGCCGTCTGGCTTTCCTGCGCGGGCAGGCCGACCTGCTCTGGGACGATGATGACCTGGAGCAGGATGCGTTGGCGTTCGATGTAGACGAAGAGGCCGAACTCACCGCAGCACGCCATGCAGACGACGCAGCAGAGTATCAGGAAGAAATCGCCTACGTGGAAGATTTCTTATGCGCCCTGCAAGCGTTGAGCAGCTACGATTCCAAAGTTGAGCAATTGCAAAGGGATCTGGAGACTGTGTTTCGCCAACGTGAGACGGCACTGGTGTTCACGCAGTATACCGATACGCTGGATTTCCTGCGCGAGCAACTGCGGCAACAATATGGCAGTCAGGTCGCTTGCTACAGCGGGCGCGGCGGCGAATGGTGGGACGGCAACGCCTGGATGCCCATCACCAAAGAAGAGCTGAAAAACGCCTTCCGCGAGGGCGAACGCATCAAAATCTTGTTGGCGACCGAGGCTGCCAGCGAAGGTTTGAACCTGCAAACGTGTGGCGTGTTGATCAACTACGATATGCCGTGGAATCCCATGCGGGTAGAACAGCGCATCGGTCGTGTGGACCGTATCGGCCAGCGTTACGAGCGGGTGTGGATCTACAACTACTTCTACCAGGGGACCGTCGAGGCCAAAGTGTACCAGGCGCTCAACTGCCGGCTGGATTGGTTTCAGAACGTTGTGGGACCCTTGCAACCCATCCTGGCGCAGGTGGGCCGCGCCATCCAGCACATTGCACTGACCGGCAACGCCGAACGGCAGCGCGTACTGCAGCGCGAATTGGCCGACCTTGACGCAGCACTGGATCGACAGGAGACGCAGCTCAACCTCGATGAGGAGGCTGCCCAGCCCGAGGTAGACACAGCATGGTCGGCGCCGTTCAGCCTGGAGGAAATGGCCGCGGCTATCCTCGCCACGCCAACTCTGCAAACTCACTTCCGCCCTCACGAAACCGTCAACGGGGCCTACTGGCTCGATCTGGAAGGGGAACACATCGCTGTCACTTTTGATCGCCAGGTGTTCGACAATCACCCCAACACTGTCCAACTGCTGACGTTTGGCAATCCCCGGCTGGACGTCTTGTTGCAGACTCTGCCTGACGCTGAAGGCGACGCCACACCAGAGGATCAACCGTCCACAGTCCTGCGCGTCGCCACAGCCGCACCCTTGCCGCGGGTGGGATACTTCACGCAGGATAGGGTCGGAGGCTTACAGCCGGTGAACAGCCTGGCAGGTCTGCACCAGGCGCTGAAGGCGGCCGATCGTTTCACCTGGACCACCGACCAGATTGCGGCAGCCCAGACGGCGGTGCAATCTGCCGCCGAAGCCGAATGGACGCGCGTCCGGCAAGGTCAGGAACGGTTACAGCACATCCAACGTGAGGCACTACTGGCGCGCGCCGGGCGTCTGGTGCTGGATGCGGCGTTGGTCGAACTGGCACTGGGTCAGCAGCCCGGTTTGTTGGACCAGGCCGGCTATCCCCTGGCATTCGACGCCACGGCCATCTCCGGCTTGAGGCGGCATGGATACCCCTGGGCGCCGTTGCTCAAAATAGCGGGAGCGCACCTTACCGGTAGAAAACCGCACCCCACCGATCCTTTCTTCACCCAAATCCAGGGCGAGTCGCCGGAACAGCTCAAACGACGTTTTAAGCGCCTAACCGATCAGGCGGCATATCTGTTGAAAGCGCTCGCTTCCCTCAGCAATGAATCTGGGACTCGACAATAGTGGCGGCTTGTAATGTTGTATAGCGGCTTCAGCCGCTCAGTAGTAGCAGTTTGTAGCCGCCCTGCCGCTCTTAACCCCTCAGTGACGCCTCCAGGTGTCACGACTCTATCCCCTACCCTGGAACTCCTGACGGTGATGGTACGTCTTAAGATGACATACACTCAGCCTAAAGGAGACCAATCATGTTCGATCACTTCAAATATGCACGGAGATTTGCATCTATAGCCATAGTCGCCGGCGTGCTGCTCGCGGCGTGTGGGCCGCTCACGCCGTCCGCCGTGACGTCGCCGCCAGAAATGCCCGCGGCGACGTCGCTGTCGCCGCTCCCCCAGGCCAGCTCTGGCGGTGCGCACCTCTCGTCGGTCCGCTCGGAATTGCCTCGTGAGACCGCGCCCCAAGTCTCGGCTGAAGCGCGGCAGGCGTTAGCCGCCGGAAACCGCGCGTTGGCCCTCGATCTGTACCGGGTGCTGCGCGCCCAGGGCGGTAATCTCTTCTACTCGCCCTACAGTATTTCCACTGCCCTGGCGATGGCGTATGCCGGCGCCGCCGGTGAGACGCAACGCCAGATGGCCGCGGCACTGCACTTCACCCTGCCGCCCGAAGCCCTGCATCCCGCCTTCAACGCCCTCGATCTGGATCTGACAGCGGCGGAGGCCACGGACGCCTTCCGCCTGAACATCGCCAACGCGCTGTGGGCGCAGGCTGGCTACGAGTTCCAGCCGCGCTACCTCGACACGCTGGCCGTCAACTACGGCGCAGGATTACGGCTGGCCGATTTCACGCAGGATGCACTCCGCGAGGAAGCCCGCCAGGCCATCAACGCCTGGGTCAGCGAGCAGACCGAGAAAAAGATTGAGGAATTGTTACAGCCGGGCGATCTCAAGCCGGACGCGCGGCTGGTGCTGCTCAATGCCATCTACTTCAAGGCCGACTGGAAAGTCCCCTTCAGCGGTGACCAGCAGAGCCATTTCATGCGGCTTGATGGATCGTCGATCACCGTGCCGGCGATGACTCGCCGGGCGGAGACGCCCTACCTAGCCGGCGCCGGCTTCACCGCCTTCGCCCTGGATTACAAGGGTGACCGCGTGCGGATGCTGGTGCTCGTGCCTGATGCCGGGACGTTCGAGGCGTTCGAGGAGACGCTCGACGCTGCGCGGATAGCGGCCATCATGGCGGAGCTGGAACCCACCGATTTGCAGTTAACGATGCCCAAGTTCGAGTTCAAAGCACGCTTCGCGCTCCAGAATGCGCTGGCCAATTTGGGAATGACCGCCGCCTTTCAACCAGGCGTGGCCGACTTCTCCGGGATGGATGGCACGCACGACCTCTTCATCCAGTCGATCATCCACGAAGCCTACGTCGCCGTGGATGAGGAAGGCACCGAAGCCGCGGCAGCCACGGGCGTCGTCGCGGGGATCGTCTCCATGCCGCTGAATACGATCACGGTGGATCGCCCCTTCATCTTTCTCATTCACGATGTAGAGAGCGACACCCTGCTCTTCGTGGGACGGGTGCTCGATCCAACAGCATAAGCGGTGAAGCAAAGCCCGCACCAGCGGCGCACGGGCCGACCTGGGCTTGTGTTTCTGGCATGTTTTGCCTTTTCACCCGGACTTCAACAAGGGGGGTGTGTGCACCATAATATGAAATTGTGATATACTTCACCTGGGCAAACAAAAATATAGGACTTACGCCAATTTCCGTTGGTAGCGGCGGCTTCAGTCGTTCTTAGCTTCTAAGAGACCAACCCTCCCGCCGCCGGAGGCGAGCTAGGCCGGCGTAAGTCCTGAATATCCAGGAGGAGTCATGAAGCAATCTATACCTTCCCCCATCCGTCTGACCCGCGCGCAGATCAAACCTGCCGCGCACGTCCTGGCGCGCGCTTTTGCCGATGAACCGCTCTGGAAGTACTTTATCCCCGATGCCACGCGCCGCCATCAGAAGATCTACTACGTTTTCCGCCTGATGGTCTCCTACGGCGTGCGCTACGGCGAAGGCTATGCTACCTCGCCAAACCTGGAAGGTGTTGCCATCTGGCTTCCATCGGAACGGGCCAAGATGTCGCTCTGGGATCAGATTCTCCATGGTGCCATCCCGGCGTTTTTCAATCTGGGAATACAAACCACGGCACACATCAGCGCCACCGACGCTTACATCGAGAATGTTCACGCGCGCAACGCACCCTTCCCACACCAGTACCTGTCGGTCATCGGCGTAGAGCCGGCGTACCAGGGCCAGGGCTACGCCGGCGCATTACTTCGCCCGATGCTCGCCCGGCTGGACGCCGCAGGACAGCCTTGCTACCTGGAAACGCACACCGAACCGAACATGCAAATCTACCAGCACTATGGCTTCGAAGTGTGCGACGCGGGCACCTTCCCCAACAGCGACACCCGTTACATGGCCATGGTGCGCCAGCCACAGACAGTTCAACCCCAATAATCAGAATGTGATATCCTTCACCTGAGTAAACAAAAATATCAAGGAGGAATTATGAAGCAATCTATACCTTCCCCCATCCGTCTGACCCGCGCGCAGATCAAACCTGCCGCGCGTGTCCTGGCACGTGCTTTTGCCGATGAGCCGCTCATCCAGTATTTTATCCCCGACACCATGCGCCGCCATCAGAAAATCTACTACGTTTTCCGCCTGGTGGTCTCCTACGGGTTGCACTATGGCGAAGGCTATGCCACCTCGCCGAACCTGGAAGGTATCGCCATCTGGCTTCCATCGGAACGGGTCATGATGTCGCTCTGGGATCAGATTCTCCATGGCGCGATCCCGGCGTTTTTCAATCTGGGAATAAAATCCACCGTGCATATCAGCGCCACCGACGTCTATATGGAGAACGTTCACATGCGCAACGCGCCCTTTCCACACCAGTACCTGTGGGCCATCGGCGTAGAGCCGGCGTACCAGAGGCGAGGTTACGCCAGCGCGCTGTTCCGCCCGATGCTCGCCCGGCTGGACGCCACGGGGCTGCCTTGTTACCTGGAAGCGCACACCGAACCGAACATGCAAATCTATCAACACTATGGCTTCGAAATATGCGACGTGGGCACCTTCCCCAACAGCGACACCCGTTACATGGCCATGGTGCGCCAGCCACAGACAGTTCAACCCCAATAATCAGGGGGAAACCCTGGAAGACTCCCTTGAAATAGCCCCAGAGCACACAAAGTTCATAGAGAAAGACACAAATTCTGTACTCGTCAGGATGATATTGAACACGTAGCTATTCAGCCATCCTTGCCAGGTGGCGAATGGGACTTTGGGAAGGGTGCATAAAAGGTTGGCACTTCTGACCCTCTTATCCCCTTCCTCCGTGTTGGCGTGGGGGGAAGGGGACTTTTGGGGTGGGTTTTTGCAGGCGGGCTACGCCCGCCTGCAAAAACCCCTTATTTTTCTCCCTCCCCAGCGTTTTCGCTGGGGAGGGGGCAGGGGGAGGGGCGAAAGCTACCGAACACGCCTGAATCCTGAACGAGATTATTGCCATCTTGCCAAACTATGCTAACATGGAAAGGATGGTCATACACGACTGACAGCCACGTCCGTCGCCGAAATAGCACGAGCACCGTTCCATTCCGCCCAGACCATGCACTCATCTCACCAACCATCTTCGGAGACCCACGCCTGCTACGAAGCCATCGCGCGCCGTAACATTTTATTACCCTTACGGAAGTCGTGAACAAGAACCTGCAACACGGCGCTTTCATTATCCTGCCATCGGCAGGGATGACTGGGCCAGTCCCCAGAACAGTGATCGCCGCAAGGATGGGCTGGCATCTACGGCTTTCGATAAGGAGGTGTAAAATGCAAGCAAAGTCACATCATCTGAGAAGGTTGGCGTTGGCCCTGGGGCTAGGGCTGATAGGGGCGCTCGTCCTGACGGCGATCGTAGCCTCACCCCACGTGGCGTTAGCCGATGCTCCGTGGGGTAACCAGGTGCGGGTCACGGACGACGCTCAAAATGCGCCACAGGACTATGCCGCGACGGCGGTGGCCTCCACCGGCGTCATCTACGCGGTGTGGGCGGATGGACGGGATTATTTCGAGGTTATGCCCGTCTATTTCGCCCGTTCCGCCGATGGCGGGCAGACGTGGAGTGCGAACATCCCGATCACCACGCAGTTGATGATCAACGAAGGCGGGTGGCCGGCCGTCGCGGCCTCCGGGCCGTTGGATGTTCACGTCATCTGGGGAAGCATGGTGGATGACCTCTCGCGCGTCTTATACAGCAACTCCGACGACGGTGGGGAAACCTGGAGCGTTCCGCATCCCCTGGATAAATCTAGCGAACAGGGCGGCGCCGCGGAACCAGACGTAGCGACCGACGGCGGGGACCACATCTACGCAGTATGGGTGGAATACAACGGGCTGCACCTGGCCCATTCCGGCGATGGCGGCACAACCTGGCCGATCGCGTCTACGCCGATCGTGACCACGACCGGCCGGCTGCATACTCCCGCCCTCGCGGTGGATGCGACAGGGACGCTGCATCTGGCATGGCAGGAGATCATTCCAGATGCCGAACCGGCGGTGTGCTACGCCCGCTCCACCGATCATGGCGTCACCTGGACGCCGCGCCATTGCTTCGACAGCCCGGTGGCCCGCCTCACGCAGTCGCTCCCCGATGTGGCGGTTAACCCGCTCAACGCGCACGTACACGTCGTCTGGGAGCAAACCAGCGGCAATGAAACCGGCATCTACCACGCACTTTCCAGCGACGGCGGCGACACGTGGGGCGCAGCGCAGCGTCTCAGCGGAGACAATGACGCAACCTGGCCGGCCGTCGCCGTCAACACCACCGGCCTGGCCTACGTGGTGTGGGAACAAAACCCAGACGCGCAGGAAATTTACTACACCCAATCCACCGATGGCGTGCTCTGGAGCACGCCGAGCCGCGTCAACGATTTCTGGCGCGGAACCTCGCACTATCATCCGGCGATCGCTGCCGGTGATACACCGCACGTCCTGTGGACGCTGGAGGATGCCCAGGGCGTCAGCGACATCTATGCAGCGGCGCTCGCCACACCCCAACCCATCACCATCCCCGCTTCCGAAGTGGCCGTGAGTCTGGATGGACTCTGCAGTGTGAAAGATGAATACTGGGATGCTCTTCGGGTCGAGTTCTCCGACTTCGGCTACACGCGCACCATCTACATGCAGCACGACGGCGCGAACCTTTACGTGTGTATGAATGCCTTCCACGGGGGATTCGATGCGGATCGGGCGGGCGTCGTCTATCTGGATACCGACGGCGCGCGCGAAACCCAGGCCGAGGCCGACGACTACGCGCTCAAGGTGAACTTTGTGGAAGGGACGCTGGGCGCGCAGAGCAGTTGGTTCGGCAGCGGCGATCCCACCCATCCCTACAGTCCCACCGACGCGCTGCTCGGCTGGACGGGCGTGGCGACGTACACGGGTGTCGTCGGACAGATCGGCTCCGATGTGGCCGAATACCGCATTCCCCTAACGTTGACCGGCGGCTTGTGCGGCGCGCCCTTCGGCCTGGCGGTGTATCATCAGGGCTACACAGGCGGGAGTTTCACGCCTTATGGCTGGCCGGGCAACCAGTTCTATGACGAGCCGCGCACCTGGCAAGCCGCTTACTACGCGGGCGCGCCGTGCCCCGATCCAACCCGCCTGCCCGTCTTCAAACTACAGCCACCGCGAGTCACCCCGGAAGATGCCCAGGACCTCGCCGGACGGCTGGAGGGCATCACCACGACCGAGGTGCTCACCGGCGATACACACGCCGGCACGGGGCGGTTGCTGGTCGTGGATCCGGGCCACGGGACACAGCTTGAGCTACTCACGGCCAGCGGTGGCTTGCTGGCCTCGAACCCCACCCTCGCGTTTGGGCAGGGCGCGCCGATGATGAATCCAAGGGCGGGCAATCCCTCGCGGCTGGCGTGCCAGTTCCTCCTGCTCAACAGCTTGTTCACCGGACAAACGCCGGATTTTGCGCAGAACTGCGATAGTCCGGCCACGCTCGGCTACAACATCACCCTGATCAAACAGACGATGTTCACGCCGCCGACACAGGCGGTGGCGCCGACCACCGCGCCGGTGGAGGAAATCATTGGCGTCATGGTCCAGGTCCCGGTCGGTGTGATGCTCAACACGTTCGAGGTGCCGACGACGCAGGTCAACGCGCCACAATTCGCTCCGCAGCCGGAACCGCCAGGGATGTCTCTTCCCTTCGACGGACCCGGCGGCCACCTCTCGCTGATCTTCCTCAGCACCGATCCCGCCAGCGGCCTGCCCTCGCTGGATAGCTCTGTGCCCGGTTTGGGCGCGCTGGCTGCACCGTCGTTGGGGCGGCTGATGCATCCATTCGGCATGTTCGAGGCCGTCTCCCGCGCCCAGGCCACGCAACAGGCCCTGGCGCGCGTCCAGCAGAGTCTACCGCAAGCCACCAATATCCAGCTCGGCGACGGGGAACTCATCTACTACCTGGGCGACCCGGCTGCGCCGCAATCGCTCGTCCTGCCGATGTGGGCTTTCCACAACGTCACGGCGACTATCGACGGTGAGGTCGCGGCGGTGCGCGGCTTCTACGTGCCGGCAGTGGAAGGGTTGACGCCTATCGTGACGATTGTGACGCCAGTGGAAGGTGCCGTCCACGCGCTCGTGCGCCCGCTGACCGTCACGGCGACCATCGCCAAAGGCAGCGGACCGTACACGTACACGCTGTCGCGCGACGATGGCACGGTGTTGCGCACAGGCGTGACGAACGGCGCACTGACTTTGCCGGACGTGATGATCTCCGGCATCCGCAGCGCAGAGCCGGTAAGCCTCACCCTGCGCCTCGACGCCACCGACACGAACGGGGTGAATGGCTGGACGACGGTGAACTTACAGCCGGTCATCGTCAACATCTACCTGCCGCTCGTACTGCGCGCTTTCGACGGCGGCGGGATGACATTGAGCCTGCCGCATCCTGCCGCGCCACTCGCCAACTACGACGTGGGCGTCGAGTGGGTCGGCGACTACCCGCCGCTTGGCCCCGGCGGCAATGACATTCCGATGACTGTGCCGGACGCCAACGGCTTCTACAATCAACTGCGGGCTTACGGCTGGGGGCACGCGCTCAAATACGGCGAGACCTCGGCCTGGGAGAAAGACTGGCGGGATTGCTCGCTCGGCGGCATTGACTGCACCTACGGCGTCGAGGAGGCTGAGTTTATGTACTTCGCCGGTCACGGCAGCCCGGCGCACATTTACTTCTCCTCCAACAAAGACAGCAGCAACTTCTATGGCGCCAACGCGCGTTATCAGAACACGCGCTGGATCGGCTTCGCCTCGTGCCAGACCTTGCGCGCCGGCCCCTATGTCGGCACGGGCAACCCGCCGCTCACCTACTGGTTCAATGCGTTCCATGGCGTGCACATGCTGCTTGGCTTCCACAGCAATATGGGCGACATTGCTTTTGGCGGGCCATTGGGTTACAACCTGCAAGAACACTGCTTCCTGTGGTGGTGCTCGCAACTCACCATCCGCGAGGCGTGGGTGAAGACGGCCTTCGATATGAACGCAGGCAAGCCGGCTTACCTCTACGCGGTGGGGACGAACGGCGTCAATCCGGTGAACAACAAGCTGCCCAGGGGCAATGGCGGCTCTTTAGGCCGGCCTTACCCGGTGGCCTCGTGGCATTGGGTGTGGTGGGAGTAACTCCCTACTTTCGATCAACCTTCCGGGAAGTCGAACGGCTTCCCGGAAGGTGAAAAAAGGTGAGGGTTGCGGACGATTCACCGAATCATCATCGTGATCTGGGTGTTTGTGCTGGTATGGGGAGCGGGCGTCTCTGGATGTGGCTCAGAATCAGGCGCGCCGGCCTCTGCGCCTCCCATGGATCCGCTGTTGCAGCCGTTCCAGGTCACCCCGATCACGCACGCGCCCCTCACGCCGGGTCTTCCGCCGCCTCACCCGCGCCGCGAGTTGTCCTTCCGCTACGCCGCGCACACGACTTTCCTCGACGAAATCATCGCGCCGGTCGTCGCCGAGGGCAGCTTCGACACGGTGGTGCAGGTGTTCCCCTGGCGCGATCTCCACCCCGAACCGGACCGCTACGACTGGGACCCCGCCGATTATATGGTGCGTATGGCCCACGCGCAGCACCTCGATCTGGTAGTGCGGCTCGATATGCCGCCGGCATGGGCGATTCTGCCGGAGGAATACAGCCACGGCGGTATCCCCTTCGACCTGAACGCCTACGCCGATTTCGTCGCTGCCGTCGCTGAGCGCTACCGGGGCTACGTGCTCGGCTACATCGTCTGGAATGAGCCGAATCTGGCCGCCGAGTGGTCGCGCTCCGGCGGCGACCTCAACCAACATTGGGAATCCTTCGACGGCTGGGTGGCCCGGCCAGACGATTACGTCTACGTGCTGTGTATGGCCTACGAGCGCATCCGTGCCGCCGACCCCGACGCGCTGGTCGTCGCCGCCGGGATGGCCCCGACCAACGAAATGTCCCCACGGGCCATCGACGACCGGGAGTTCCTGCACGGGATGTACGCCGCCGGCGCACAGGATTGCTTCGACGTGCTCAGCGTCCACGACTACGGCTACGGCCTCTCCCCGGAAGCCCCCCGCGAGATGTACGACGGGCTGAACCTGGCGCGCATCCTCGACGTGCGCGACATTATGTTGAGCTACGGCGACGACAGACCGGTTTGGATCACCGAATTGGGCTATACCATCCAGCCCGGCATGCACCCCTACGTGACCGAGGAAGACCAGGCCGCGTACCTCGTCGGCGCTTTGCGGCGCGTGCAGCGGGAATGGCCGTGGGTGGAGATGTTCACCGTGTGGAATCTGTGCTACGGCTTGCCGCTCGACAGCGAAATGGCCGGCTTCAGTCTGGTCGCGCCCGACCTGACGCCCCGGCTGGCTTATCAGGCATTACAAGAGGAGATGAAACGATGAAAAGAAGCCGATTCGAGACCATCCGTTTGACCCTATGGCTAGGCATCTTGATCGTATTGGCGTTGGGCGGATGCGGGCCCTCTGTCGATACGTCCACGCCAACGATGGCGCCCGCTACTGACTCCGTGACCGAGACCGCCCCGGCAGCGACGCTAACCGCAAACCCAACCATTCAACCTCTACGTACCCTCGCGCCTGCACTGACTCCCGTTTCAACCATTTTGGCTGCATGTCCCACGCCTATTCTCGAGTCGTCAATCATCCACCGGGATAATGATACGGGATGGCGGCATTATTGGAACTCTTCCAGCCAGCAAGTGTCTGTCAAAACTCTCGCCATTGACGGTCCGTGGTTGTGGATCGCTACTACGAAAGGGGTAATCCGGCTCAATCAACACAGCCTGGAGTACCAACTATTTCCCAGCACCGGCACCTCGCCCGACATAGCGCTAGACCAGGTGCAGACACTGGCAGTGGACGATCAGGACCGGCTATGGGCCGGAGGTACACATGGCTTGGTGCGCTACACTGATGGCGTGGGATGGAAAGTGATCTATACCAAAGAGCCAGTTACTGAATTCGGCCTTGATAGTGATGGCAACCTCTGGTACTTCCAGATGGGCGCGCGCTACTATATGGTGTTTGCCTATCGGTTTCAGGGAGAAGAACCACCTAGCGGCGGTAATTGGGAGCCTGAACAGATCAAGTCGGACGATCCATATTGTAATTTTTGTTGGTACTGGTCGAGTTCAGATGATTCAAATCTAGATATGTTCGACTGGCGTTTCCTTGTAAATGGAGAAACTGAGCCAAACAAAAAAGGCAAAATAGATGCAAATGGCAACAAGTGGTCCTGGCAATATATAGCTGGCGAGGCGGGGCAGGCTATCTATCACAACGATCAGGCCGTACAAAGAGCCTACAGCGTCGTGCTCGCTCGGATTGGCATTTGGACTGGAGATAGCAGTGGATTGTTCTACCACAATGGACAAACGCTAAAAAGATACCGCTTTGCTGCCGACAAGGCTATGATTAACTATCCGCGTGTTTATGATCTCGCTTTCACCGCCGATGGAAGCGGCTGGGCCACCACTTCCGAGGGGCTTTTTCGCTTTAGTGAAGAGACGGAGGAGTGGGAGATGATCACAAAAGCGAGTGTGCCCATGCCTTTCGAAGATAAGCATGTTGGTCTGGTCGCGTCCGGCCAGCAGAGTATCCCATGGGTATATACCCCGCTCTATCTGCTGCATTTCAACGGTGAGTCATGGGAACAGTTGTCCATCCCAAGCAATATTTCCGGGTGTTGGGGGCATAGAAGAGCTGTGTTTGGATATCAGGGCGATTTCTGGCTAAACTGCGGTCCGTGGCGACGCTTCGATGGTCAAACCTGGGGGTACATCGAGCCACCCTGGTGGATTAATCAACCAGCTACAGATCACAATGGAAAACTCTACGCTATAGCTGACAACGGGGCCATCCTGGTTTATGATGGGACGGATTGGCAACAATTGTCTGATTGCACAGAATGTCGTAAGCCTGGCTCAAGCCCGAGCAATACGGTTGCTGTTGATGCAACCGGCAGGGTGTGGGGAGCATTCGAGCACGTTACCTATACCGATCCGTATCGCCCCCCCTGGCTTAACTACAATTCTAGCATCTGGCGTTATTCCACGGAACAAGGATGGTGCAAAATCCTGAGGCTGGACCCTGTCCCTTACGTGCGTTCTCTCTTGATCGATGCCTACGGCGATTTGTGGGTCCTACTTAGTTCTGATGAAGTCCTTCGCTGTAATCAGGAAAACTGTGAGGCGTGGCGTTTCGGCGATGACCAGCCGTTTGACGCTCCCATCACCGCTATGGCCATGGATTCCCAAGGCCGCATCTGGATCGGCGGGTATGGACTGCTCAGCGTCTACGATCCGGCGGCGGAGCGGTGACGTCGCAGCCTCACAACAGCCCCAACCACCCCGCCACCGCGTCGCCTGCGCCGGCCATGTTCAACGCGATGGGCAACAGGAGCACGCCCATCGCGTTCATGCGGCGCGATCCCCATAGCACGGGGATGAGACCGATGCCGGTGGCGACGGCGCACACCGCCAACCCGCCCCATCCCGTCATTGTGAACACCACGATGAGCAAAATCCCTAGCGTGATAAAACTGATGACGCGGTAACTCACGCGCGCCGTCAAGGCGATGACCACCCGCGTCAATCCGAGCGAGAGGAAGAACGCGAGAACACCCGCCGCCAATACCGCTGCCGTCGCCCAGTAGTAGCGTTCGGGGGTGTAGGCGCTATACTGCGTGCTTACCATCCACGCCATCCCCCCGCGCGTGAGGTGCAGCCCCGGCACGAAGAAGAGGAGGAAGCCGCCCACGTAGTAGACTACCTTCGACGCCCCTTGTGAGATGACGAAGGCGCGATCGTCATGCTGCGCCGTTGCATGCCCGGCCAGGAATCCACCGATGCCACCGGTGATCACGGGGAAGAAGGCGGCGAACATCCCGCCGAGCACGCCCGCCGCCGTCCCCTGGAAGATCGCGCCGAACGGCGCATCCACGGTGCGGGCGATGTGCTGCTGCGGCAGTTCGATGCGTGCGATGAGGTTCTGGAGCACCCACGGCACGGCGAAGAGGCCCACAAACGCCGGCAGCAGGTTTTGGTAGGCCACTTCGGTTGGCACCACCGAGCGATACATCATCACGAAGCCGAGCAGGCCGGAGAGCAGGAACGTCGCCAGCCCCGCCGTGAGCGATTTCCAGCCGTCCCACCAGCGTTTCCAGCCGGCAGGGGCGCGGTCCGTGCCTTTGGGCCACTCGGAGAGCAGCATGTAGGCGATGATGGTCCACAGAATCCACGCCATATGCGGTTGCAGAATTTCACGGATCGGCGGCAGGAGGCGCGAGGCAACCGGCGTCAGCAGCGCCAGGACCGCCAGTCCGCCCAGGCCGCCGATGCCGGTGAGGACCACGGCTTCGTAGCCGCGCTGTTGGAGCAAGTATTTCTGCCCCGGCAGGACGACGAAGACGGTGCTGTCGTCAGGGGCGGAGAGGAAGATGCTGGAAATCGTGTTCAGCATCGCGTAGCCGGTGATGAGACCGAGGAACAGAAAGGTCATCTGCTCCGGGTTCATCCACGCGGAGAGCGTCCCACTGGCGAGTAGGATGAAGCCCGCCACGTTGTAGATATGCAGCGCCGGCACCAGCGCCAACAGCGACGCCAGCAATGTTCCTGCGAGGGTCCAGAGTATCAGTTCGAGCATAGCGCATCAGTGAATGAATCAGCGAATGAATGAATCAGCGAATGGGCGAATGGCAAATCGGCGAATGGCTTACTTCTCATTTCTCATTCCCTCCTACCCGCCAATCCAACGTGGAGCGGGGAACAATTTCCAGCTCACCCCGGTATTCCTGGATGACGCCGCTGACTTCGACTTGCATTCCGGCGGTCGGCGGAGGGTCAAGGCTGGTTAAGATGTTGGTCCACAGCAGAACGGTGATGACGCCACTGCCATCGTCGAGCGGCGCCTTCGCGCCCGCGGAAAAGCCTTCCGGCGCGCCGAGAACGCCGCGCAAGCGCACAACACGCCCGGCATCGAACGTCCGCAGATCGCCCACGGCCACCCAGGGGATTTCCGGGGCCGGCGTGACGATGGTGATGTCGGCCACATCCTGCGGGACGATTTGCAGTTCCTCTGCATAAACGTCGATTTCCCCTTCGACCACGACCTCCGCGCCTACGTCGAGTGCGAGCGGGTTTTCGAGCGCCGTGTAAACGTCGTTCCACAGCACTAGCACTATCTGCGCCGTGCCATCGTCGAGCGTCGCTTTCATCCCCCCGTTGAAGCCCTCCATCGCCACGACGCGCCCTTGGAGGCGCAGCCAGCTTCCGGCGGCGTCGGGCGTAACCGCGCTCAACGTGGTCACAGGGACGGCAGCAGTTTCCGGCGGGGCAGCGGAAAGCACGATGTCCGCTACCGTCGCCGGGACGATTTGCGGCGTATCCTTGTAGAGACTTACCGCCCCGACCACGTCAATCCCCTGTCCTTCGACGATCTCCGGCAACGCGCCGGTGAGCGCTACCGTCGTCCCGTCCACGGCGACGATCACCTCACCGGAGTCGTCGCGCACGGTGATGAGCGTCATCCCGGCGTAGGGCACGCGCACCCCGCGCACTTCGCCCACGATGCGCACGCGCTGCCCGGCATCCAGAGGCGTGAGCGTGCCCGCTTTTACCGTCACCGGCTCCGGACGATGCAATTCGAGATGCTCCGCTACGTTCAGCGTCATCGCCACGTAGTCTTCGCGGATGCGCAAGGTGCCGGCGACGGTCACATCATCGCCCAGCGCGGGGACCATCCCCGACGCCAGAAGCGCCTCCGTCACGTCGCGGTACGATGTGACATGGACCTCGCCGGTGCCGTCGTCGAGCCAAAACGCCAGGTAGCCGCTCGTCGGGTCGTAAGTGACGCTACGTGAGACATGCCCGGCGATGCGCACGTAGGCCATGTTCATCGTCCCCAGCGCATCGGCGGCGGAGACGGTGGGGATGTCCATGCGACGCGCCAGCCACCACAGCGCGAGCAATCCCACCGTCGCTAACAAAATCGCCGCGAGCTTGACGGCGCGCACGGGAAGACGACCGCTGAGTTGCGCGCCACAGTAAGGACACGTGGCATAAGGCCCCACAAAACGTCCGCAACTCGGACAATGCGCACTCGAAGGCGCCGTTGCTGTTATGTGTTTATCTTCTTCAGACATATATTGCCTCTTTAGTATGGAGTACGGAGTATGGGAGTGGCAAGAACTAAACATTTTCTCCGGCCTTCCACTCTTTACTCTTCACTACTTTACTCTTCACTACTTTACTCTTCCACCTTCCACACCAATTCGTGCTGGCGCTGCCAGGTGCGGTAGTGGAAGCCGGTGAAGGCAGGGAGCAAGGGATCATCGGTGGGCAGGTTGATGATGTAGCCTCCCAGATCGGGACGGGCGCTGTGCATTGCCGTCAACAATGTCTGCGCTACCGACAGCCGCTGAGGATGTCCGGGGTCAACACCGATATCCATCACCACGTGGTTGCCGTGTTGCAGGTGATAGAGCACGTAGCCGACCAGCCGGGCGCCGTCCCAAAATCCCAGCGCGCGGAAATCCCCCTGACGATGTTGCAATGACGCCAGTTGCCGCTGCCAGGGTGAGCGCACTTCATGAAATGCTGCATAAGACGCCAGGGCAACGCCGGAGGGAATCGGGGCGACGCCGGGAGGCAAGGGGGCCGGATCGAAAGTCCCGGGTCCGAGGGTGAGTACCAACAAATCACGTTCCCAGACGAAGCCCAACTGCTGATATAAGGCCAGGCCGGCTTCATTCTGCGCCAAAACTTCGAGCTGCAGGGTCTGAAGTCCTGTGGCCTGAGCTGTTGCCTGAAGGCGCTTTATCAGCCGCTGCGCAATTCCATGCCGCCGCCAGGGTGCGATAACACCCACGCCACTGACCCAGCCGGCATTGTCCCGGATCGAGAGCAGTGCAATCCCCACCGGCATGTCGTCGATCACAGCGACAACCGATTTGCACAGGTTCATATCCTCAGTATAGCACATCTGCTCAAATTGCTCCTCGTTCATCCAGACGGGGAGGTAGTAATGGGCGTATGCCTGGTTGAGCAAAATCACCAGGCGGTCATGAGATAATTCTGCAGCCGGGATCACATGGATCGAGAGTGCGGTAGTTTTGTCCATACTTTGCCAGACATTCCAGAGAAATGCTGTATCTATTCAGGCTAGTAAACCCGGCGAAGCGACTTATTCCCCCGAGTAGGTTTGGCGCTGATTTTGGTATGCCGGGCGCTTTTGGATGGCGAGCCAGGCGTGTTTCTATCAGCCCGTTCCCCCTGCCCCCCTTCCCTGGGGCAGGGGGTGTGGCAGGCGGCTTCGCCGCCTGCCACACCCCCGCTTTTTTGCCCCCTTCTCCTCCGCTTGCGGGGGAGAAGGGGGTTGGGGGATGAGAGAGTCATCGCCGATGGCCGAAGTGTCACCCCATGGTGCACCATCCTTAAAGTCCTGTTCGTAACCTGGCAAGGGCGGCTGAATAGTTACATTGAAAGTCAGGAAATCCGTCGACGAATTTTCATGCCGTCAGGTGGCTGATATAAGGTTGCAGGACCGGGAAGAGATGCCGATAGACTTCCTCGTACAGCCGGGAGTAAATTCCATGGCGCGCTGCGTCGGGCATAAACGGCTCCGACGCGCGGCGCGTCATGGCCTCTGCCGCCGCGTGCACAGTGGGGAATAGCCCCACCCCGGTCGCCGCCAGGATGCCTGCGCCAAGCGCGGTCGCTTCCGTTACGGCGGCCCGGTAGACGGGTTTACCGGTCACATCAGCGATGATTCGAAGCCAACGAGTGCTCTGAGCACCGCCACCCAGCGCCACGTAGCTCTCCACAGGTTGCCCGAGCGCCGCCTCTACGCCCTCGGTGGCCAGACGCTGCTCAAAGGCAATCCCCTCAAGGATGGCGCGGTAAAGATGCGCTCGCGTGTGCACGCCGCGCCACCCTACAACAATCCCGCTCGCGGCAGCATCCCAATACGGATTCAATACCGAATTCCAGTAAGGGACGAGCATCAGTCCCTCCGCGCCGGGTGGAATGTCAGCTATCGCTTCATCGTACAACATTTCGACGGTGGGGACGGGAGATGGTTCGAGCGTACCGCTGCTCGATTCGCCGGCTGGCGCATTCATCTCTCCACCCATCTTCTCCACAAACCACGCAATGGTGTACGCCCCGCCGAGGAGCACCGTTTCCAGACTGTAGCTGCCGGGGACAGCACCGCTCAGCGTGCGAAAGGCACGGTCGGTCACGTAGACGTCCGTGAACGTCCCGGAGACAACGGACGTCCCCAGGTTGAGGTACGCTTGACCCGGTTGCATGATGCCCACGCCCAGTCCACCCGCCTGTCCATCGCCAACGCCCGCCACAACCGGCAGACCCACGGGCAAGCCGGTGAGCGCGGCAGCTTCCGGCGTCACCTGTCCCACCACCGCGCCGGGGGGATAAGTCTCCGGCATTTGTTGCGGTCGAACGCCGAGGTAGGCCAGCAGGTCCACATCCCACCCGTGAGTGCGCATATCGAACAGACCGGTAGGATCGACGCAGCCCCATCCGGTTCGATAATGTCCGGTCATCTCATCAATGAGGAACGCGGCGACGTCAAGGTATTTCGCCGTGTGCGCGAAAACGTCAGGCTCGTACTTGTGGAGCCAGGCTATCTTGCCCAGCATGAGGTTGACGGAGAGCGGCTTACCGGTTTCCCGGTGAATGCGTTCTGCACCATACTCCCGGTCGATGGAGGGCAGCAAGTCACGAGCGCGTTCGTCCATCCACACCAGGGCCGGACGCAGTGGCGCTCCTGTTTCATCCACGGGCACGAATGTCTCACGCTGCGGCGCGATGCACAGCGCGGCGATGCAGGAAGCATCCACGTGGGCAACCGCCGCGCGAATCGCCTGTACGCACGCCTCCCACCATGCTTCGGCGGGCTGCTCGTGCCAGCCCGGATGCGGCATCCACAACGGCACCATGGCGCGTCCCACGGCGAGCGCGATGCCGCGTGTATCCCACACCATTGCTTTGCACGCGGTGGTACTGCTGTCAATGCCCAGGATCAGATCGTGAGTCACAGCAACGCCTCAAAACGCCTCAAAAGGATTGCTCCCTGTACCAGAGGATGGGCGCTATTTCTCCGCCGCGCGGGGGATCCAGACGCGCATCGCCCCCGCGCCACGATTCGCCCAGGCATAATACGGCACGGCGGTCAACGTCGCGTCGCGGTAGGGCACGGTCCGATTGGACACGGGCAGGTAGAGGTGATCTTTCCACGGGCCTGGTCCGGCAACTTTCCCCGGTATCTCAACGGCCACCACGCCGCCCAGCAGGTCAGGACGCCGGACGGCTTGCAGGGGCTTGCCGGGGTCAAGGCACACATCCAGCAAATCAACGTCCGGCTGATCGACTTCTTCCAGGCAGTAGATCAGCGGCCCGCGCTGGATGACGACGCAATCGCGCACGGCGTCCACGCGGGGATGCGCTTCGACGAGCATGGGGGGCATCGCCAGCTCAAGCTCAATCACATCTCCCGCCTTCCAGATCTGTCGGACGGTCGCCATATGGTTCTCGATCACGAATGGCTCGACAGGCTCGCCGTTGACGCCAAGCATCGCCCCCTTGCACCATTCTGGCACCCGCAGGGCCAATGTCCAGGCCGCGTCGGTGGTCTCCACGATAGTGACGCGCACTTTGCCGTCCCAGGGATAGTCAGTTTCGACCCGCAAGGTTGCGCGCGGGCCGCCCTGGGCCTCCCCGGTTGTTATGGTCACAGGCATATACTGGTAGATCTGGAGACCCTCTCCATTAACCGTCGCCGCGTAGTGCGCGACCACCGCAATCTGACGCATGACGTTCGGCGGACAGCAGGCGCAACCATACCATTCCGGACGCTCGATCCCGCCCCGGCTCTGCAAAGGGTTGACGTAGAAATAGCGGCTGCCATCCAGCGATACACCGCTGAGGAATCCGTTGTAAAGGGAGCGCTCCAACACATCGGCGAAACGGGCTTCGCCGGTGGCGAGCAGCATACGCCAGTTCCACATCATCGCGGCGATGGCGGCGCACGTCTCGCAGTAACAATGATCGGTGGGGAGATCGTAAGCCGGACCGAACGCCTCGCCGTGCGGTTGAGCGCCAAACCCACCGGTGACATGCATCTTGCGCGTGGTCATGTCGTACCACAGCCGTTCGAGCGCAGCGATCAGCGTTGGATCCCCGGTTTCCATGTAAACATCGGTCACGCCGGCGGTGAGATAAAGCTGGCGCACGGCGTGACCTTCGACCATGCTGGCTTCACGCACGGGCACACGATCCTGGTGATAGGCGGGGCCGAATTGGCCGTAGCCCCCCATCTTGTTTTTGCCACGCTGATCCACGAAAAAGGACGCCAGGTCGAGATAACGCCGGGTGCCGGTTTCACGGTACAACTCCACCAGCGCCAACTCAATCTCCGGATGCCCCGGCGCGCCGGGGCGCTTATCCGGGCCGAAGACCGTGGCGATGTGATCGGCAAAGCGGCAGGCTACGTCTAACAGCCGCCGGTCGGCGGTGGCACGGTGCATCGCCACCGCCGCCTCGAAGAGATGCCCCGCGCAGTACAATTCGTGATCGTGATCCAGGTTCGTCCAGCGTTGATCCGGCTTATTCACCTGGTAATAGGAATTGAGATACCCATCGGGCTGCTGCGCGGCGACAATCAAGCCGATGACTTCGTCCGCCATGTGCTCCACTTCCGGGTCGCGGACGTTCGCCAGATCGTAGGCCGCCGCTTCGAGCCATTTATACACGTCCGAATCCATGAACACGGGGCCCGAGTATTCCCCCTCGCCGGTGCCGCCCGCCAGCCGCAGGTTGTTGAAGTTGCCGGCGCGTTCCAACTGACGGTAGCCATGCGGCAGACTCACCTGCCGGTTGACCGTCTGCTTGTTCAGCCAAAAACCATCTGTGACCGCTACACTGCCCACAGGCAGTGAACGCTGCCGGGCATAAGGACTCGAACGTGTCGTGACGTGCATGATAACCTCCCGATAAGAAAAAATTTTTGCCGGTTCACTTTTCAACCTATTATAACCCAATATGAATTTTCGTTCCAACCTCCCAAAGGTGCAGGTGTGCGGGAAATTATCTCGAATAATCCGAAATTGCCTATTGACAAATAAGCTTATATGGAGTAAAATGTAATCGATTTCAGAAACCGTTTTCTGAAATCGATTTCTGCAAATACTTGCAAAACAGGCTCCTCGTGTAAGGTCATAGAACATGGCACGTAAGACTATCGCGGATGTGGCGCGCCTGGCTACTGTTTCCAAAGCCACGGTCAGCCGTGTGCTGGCCGGGCAGGACAAATACATCCGCCCAGAGACCCGCCGACGGGTTCTAAAGGCCATTGATGAACTGGGTTACCGGCCAAGCGACACGGCGCGGAGCCTCAAATCGAAGCGTAGCTGTACTCTAGGCGTTGTGGGGTACGGTTTGGAATTCTTCGGGCCCTCCTGTACGATCTCCGGCATCGAACAAGAAGCCAGTGAGCTGGGCTACACGTTGCTTCTGCATCTGATCCGCCAGCCAGAGAACAATAATGTTGAAGAACTCTTGGAGAAGATGCAATCGCGTTATGTGGATGGCATCATTTGGGCGGTGCCGGAGATCGGTAACAATCACGCCTGGTTGGACGACAAGACGCGCTGGCCTTCCGTACCCATCATCTTCCTCAGCGCCGAGCCGCGCCCGGATCGATTTGTGGCGGTAGTGGACAACTACAACGGCGGGCTGATGGCGACCCGCCATCTGATCGCCCAGGGATGCCAAAACATCGGCTTGATCAGCGGGCCGTTGGATTGGTGGGAAGCACGCCAGCGCAAACTCGGCTGGAAAGACGCTCTGGAAAGCGTCGGATTGCCCCGCCAGGAGGGATTTGTGGTCGAAGGGAATTGGTCAGCCACCAGCGGCGAATATGGTCTGATGCAACTGTTGAGCCATCACCCTGAAATCGATGGCGTCGTGGTCAGCAATGACCGGATGGCGGTAGGCGCCTTCAAGACGGCCCAACAGTTAGGCCGGCACATTCCTGAGGACCTCGCCATTATTGGCTACGATGATGTCCAAGACGCCGAGTATTTCTCGCCGCCCCTCTCCACGATACGCCAGGATATGATCGAATTGGGTCGCCTCGCGGTTAGAAAGCTAGGGCAGGTCATCGAAGCCCAGCACAACGATATTGTCTGTCCGCCCGAAGCCGTTATCCTGCAACCGGAACTTATCGTACGCACCAGCTCACTTTTGAACAAAGGAGGGGACGTTTATGGGGGTTGACAAGTACACCATCGGCGTGGATTATGGGACCGCCTCAGGGCGCGCCCTTTTGGTCAATGTGGCGACCGGTGAAGAGGCCGCGAGCGCCGTCCATCCCTACGGCGACGGCGTGATCGACACGCACCTCCCCGGCAGTGATAAGCCGCTTCCACCTGATTTTGCGTTACAAAACCCTCAAGACTATATCACCGTGCTGCAAGAGACCGTTCCCGCCGTCCTGCGCCAAAGTGGTGTTGCGCCGGAAGATGTCATCGGCATCGGCACAGACTTCACCGCCTGCACCATGCTGCCCGTCGATGTCACAGGGACGCCCCTCTGCATGTTGCCGGCATGGCGCGACAACCCCTACGCCTGGGTCAAGATTTGGAAACATCACGCCGCACAGCCGGAGGCCAATGCGCTCAATAAAACGGCGCACCAGCGCGGTGAGACCTGGATCAACCTCTACGGCGGTAAGATTTCGTCCGAATGGCTCATTCCCAAGATTTGGGAGACACTGAACAAAGCACCGGAAGTTTATGCGGCCGCGGACCGTTATCTCGAAGCCGCAGACTGGATTGTACTGCAACTCACCGGCGAAGAAAAACGCAATGCCTGTACCGCCGGTTACAAAGCGCTCTGGAACAAGCGCAGTGGCTACCCCAGCGACGATTTTTTCGCCGCGCTCGACCGACGCCTGCGCGATGTAGTCGACAGCAAACTGTCGCGCGACATTTATCCTCTGGGAGAACGCGCCGGAACGCTGACGGCGGAGATGGCCGCATTGACCGGCCTCAGGCCCGGCATTGCCGTGCCGGTCGGCAATGTCGACGCTCACGTTGCTGTCCCGGCTGCTACCGTCGTCGGCCCCGGGCAGATGGTAGCGATCATGGGTACGTCCACATGCCTGATGGCGCTGGGTGAGCAGGAACACATCATTGAAGGGATGTGCGGTGTGGTGGAAGACGGAATCATCCCCGGATTTTACGGCTTCGAAGCGGGGCAATCATGCGTGGGCGATCACTTCGCCTGGTTTGTCGAGAACGGCGTGCCGCCGGCCTATCACGAGGAGGCCGCGCGCCGTGGGCTGACCGTCCACCAGTGGCTGGAAACATTGGCGGCGCGCCAAAAGCCCGGCGAACACGGACTGCTGGCGCTGGACTGGTGGAATGGCAATCGTTCCATCCTGGTGGACGCGGATTTGACAGGGCTGCTCCTGGGGGCCACCCTGGCGACTCGCCCCGAAGACATCTACCGCGCGTTGATCGAGGCCACCGCCTACGGCGCGCGTATCATCATTGAATCTTTCCAGGCGGCGGGTGTCCCGGTGAATGAGATTGTTGCCTGTGGAGGTTTGCCGGGGCGGAATCACTTGTTGATGCAGATCTACGCCGACGTGACCGGACGGGAGATCAAGGTCGCCGCTACTGAGCAGGCTGGGGCGCTTGGCGCGGCGATGTTCGCGGCGGTGGCAGCCGGCAAAGCGGCGGGGGGGTATCAAACCATCTTCGAGGCGGCGCAGGCGATGGCCCATCTGCAAGATATAACCTACAAGCCCATCCCGGCGCACAAGGCGGTCTACGATCAACTTTACGCCGAGTACGTCAAACTGCACGATTATTTTGGGCGGGGGGCCAACGATGTGATGAAGCGTTTGAAGTCGCTGCGTCAGCAGGTGGTAGCCAATGGTTAGGTTTTCTTCAAAGAGGCAAAGGAGGTGCAAAGCAAAACAATAGGCGAGATTGGAAAAAGAAGTGCCTGCTCAGGGATTGCCGTTTCTAAGCAGACACTTCCGGTCAGGCGACACAGCCTTGATATGAGGCTCTATCGCATGCTCATTATATCACATACATCTCCGTAAGGAGAACCCAATATATAAGGAGAGAGGATCATGTTTCGCTTCAAAAAACACATTTTCCTGTTTGTCGTGACTGCTATGATTCTGGCAGCCTGTGGTGGCAGCGCCACTCCTACGCCGGCAAAAAAAGCCAGTTGTGCACCCAACTGCAAATATACCGATATGACCTTTTGCTATCCGCAGCTCGGTGCTGAGAGCGACTGGCGCACGGCGAACACCGCTTCTTTCAAGGAGACTGCCGGTGAATATGGCGTGCGCTTGATTTTCTCGGATGCCCAGCAGAAGCAGGAAAACCAGATTTCTGCTATGCGCTCATGCATCCAGCAAGAAGTCGATGTGATCGGCCTTCCGCCAGTGGTCGAAGATGGGTGGGAAGCTGTTTTGACAGAAGCCAAGAACGCCGGCATCCCTGTCATTATCGTAGACCGCAGTGTCAGCGCCGATCCATCCCTGTATGCGGCGCATATCGGTTCTGACATGGTTCTGGAAGGCGAACGCGCTGCTGAGGAGTTCAATAAAGCGATGCCCAATGGAGGCGCTGTGCTCGAGTTGTCCGGAACGACAGGCTCTGGGGCAGCCGTTGGACGCGCGAAAGGCTTCCGCAACAAACTCAATGCCAATATTACGATTCTTGATTCTCAGACTGGCAACTTCACGCGGGCTGAGGCCCTCCCGGTGATGCAGGCTTTCCTGCAGAAATACAAACCCGGCGTTGATTTCCAGGGCATCTTCATCCACAATGACGATATGGGCATTGGTGCCATCGAAGCGCTCAAGGCTGCGGGCGTCAAACCTGGCGATCTCTTCATTGTCTCCGTGGACGGCACGCGCGGCGGCTTCCAGGCCATGGTGGATGGCTGGTTCCAGGCTGATGTGGAATGCAATCCACTCCTGGGACCTCAGGTCATGGAAATGGCTTTGAAGCTCATGAATGGTCAACCGGTTGACCGGGAAGTGCTCACCAACGAGACGGTCTATTACCCGGATAATGCGGCTGAGTTACTGCCGACTCGCAAGTATTAAACTACACAGTGCGGTCGCGGTAAACGCGCGAAGACGCACCTGGTCGATAGAGAAGCGGCGCGATAAGACGTCGCTTCTCTATCCTGGATAAAACAATTTCGGTTCTTCAGGATTTCGCAGGGTCGAAATAAAAAAACAGCCACGGATTGCCCAGATTGACACGCAAAGTATAAAAAGTCAGTGCAATCCGTGTCATCTGTGACAAAAGCTGAAGCTGTTTTTCCATCGCCACGTAAAGTCCCAGAGAACCACCATTTCGGGCAGGTGACTTCCATGAACGATGCAATAGATGTAGTCAAAATGTTGGGAATCACGAAATACTTTCCAGGCGTGATTGCGCTCGAAGATGTCGACTTTGTATTGCGAAAGGGAGAAATCCACGCTCTGGTAGGAGAAAATGGGGCCGGAAAATCCACGCTGATCAAGGTCTTGACGGGCGTGGAACAGCCGGATAAAGGCACCATTGAGCTTGATAATAAAATTGTGCAGGTGCACTCTCCCCAACATTCCCAGGAACTTGGCATCAGTACGGTTTATCAGGAGGTCAATCTCTGTACTAATATCTCCGTTGCCGAGAACATCATGCTCGGGCGGGAGCCGCGTCGCTTCGGGAGTATTCGCTGGCAAAGGATGAATGAACTGGCTCAAAAGGCGATCAACCGCTTGAGCATTGACGTCGATGTGACCCAGCCACTGGGGAATTATTCTGTTGCCATCCAACAGATGGTGGCCATTACGCGCGCGCTGGAAGTCCTGTCGGCTAAAGTGCTGATTTTAGACGAACCGACCTCTAGCCTGGATATTCACGAAACGAATTTGCTCTTCGATGTCATGCGCAAACTAAGGAACGAGGGCCTGGGCATCATCTTCATCACGCATTTTCTCGATCAGGTGTACCAGATAGCGGATCGGATTACGGTCCTGCGGAACGGCAAGCTGGTAGGTACTTATGAGGCTTCTTCTCTGCCCCGCGTTGAACTGGTCGCCAAAATGCTGGGACGCAGTTTGACGGAGCTGGATGCCATGTCAAAAGTAAAATCTCCAGAAGCAGAGAAAAAGGACAGGCTCCCTGTGGTGGAAGCCAAAGGACTGGGGCTGGCGAGGTCCCTGGAGCCGGTGGATCTGGAATTGTATGCGCATGAAGTTTTGGGTATTGCCGGATTGTTAGGTTCTGGACGCACGGAGATGGCGCGTTTGATTTTTGGCATCGATGCTCCAGATAACGGCTCTCTCCTCGTTGAGGGCAAGAAGGTGAATAAATTTTCTCCCCTTGAATCGCTGAAGCGGGGGATTGCCCTGTGTCCCGAAGATCGTAAGGCAGAGGGAGTGGTGGGGGATCTGACCGTCCGTGAAAATATCATCCTGGCATTGCAGGCGCGTTACGGGTGGTTCAAATTTCTCTCCCCCCAAAAGCAAAGTGAAATCGCCGACAGGTATATTCAGTTGTTAGGAATTGCTACGCCTTCTCCTGAACAGTTGGTCAAGAATTTGAGCGGCGGCAATCAACAGAAAGTCATCCTGGCCCGTTGGCTGGCAACGAATCCCACGGTGCTCATTTTGGATGAACCGACTCGCGGAATCGACGTGGGCGCCAAAACAGAGATTCAAAAACTGGTGATGCAATTGGCGGAGGAGGGCAAATCATGTGTGTTTATCTCCTCTGAATTGGAAGAAGTCATGCGGGTCAGCGACCGTGTGGCCGTCCTGCGGGATCGCAAAAAGGTTGCCGAATATGCCGGTGACGTAGATGAGAAAACCCTCATTCAAGCTATGGCAGGAGAAGCATGAAAAAGACAGCATTGCTTAAAAAAATCCGTGACAGCCAGTTATTCTGGCCACTTGTGGCCTGGGTGCTCATTCTCATTTTCAATGCCATTGTGGAGCCTGGGTTTTTTAGACTCGGCATCATCGAAGACCCCGTCTACGGAAAACACTTGTACGGCAATCTGATTGACATCTTCAATAATGGAGCGCCCCTGATGTTGGTGGCTATCGGGATGACGCTGGTGATTGCCACGGGCGGCGTTGATCTTTCGGTGGGCGCCGTCATTGCTATTTCAGCGGCGATGGGCGCCGTTTTAATCAATCCGGCGCTGGGGAATCAACTGATCACGAACGACATCTTGACCAGAAACGCCACCAACACCCCCCTACCTCTCATCATCCTCGCCGATCTTGCCGCCGGGACGTTATGCGGCTTATGGAACGGCTTATTGGTTTCCAGAGCCAGAATCCAACCGATGGTGGCTACGTTGATCTTGATGGTGGCCGGTCGTGGCATTGCCCAACTCATTACCAATGGGCAAATCATGACGATTTATTACACGCCCTATTTCTGGTTTGGCAATGGCTATATCCTGGGTTTGCCGGTCTCGATTTATATTGTAGCGGTCGTCTTGCTCCTGGCCTGGCTATTGGTGCGTAAGACCGCCATCGGTCTGTTCATTGAATCGGTCGGGATCAATGCCAAATCCACGTTCTACAGTGGCATCAACGAGAAAAACGTCAAACTATTAGCCTATGCCTTCTGCGGGTTTTGTGGCGCGATCGCCGGCCTCATTCTCAGTTCCTATGTCCACAGCGCCGATGGCAATAACAATGGTTTGAACTATGAGTTGGATGCTATCCTGGCGGTCGTCATGGGAGGGACGTTGATGACAGGCGGACGTTTCTCCATGCTGGCCAGTGTGATTGGCGCGGTCGTCATCTGGACCTTCACGGTGACGGTTTATAGCCTGGGTGTGCCGGCCAATGCCCTGTTAGCTGCCAAAGCCGTATTGGTCTTGCTGGTGATCTTGCTCTACTCCGATTACTCCCGCCGTTTGATGAATCGATTATTCGAGCGCAGAGGTTCTCAACATGATACAGCGCATTAAAACCTTCGTTGTGCGACATGGTTCCCTGCTCTTAACCCTCGCGGTTTTTCTGCTGGTTTACTTTATAGGCGGTCGGCTGTATCCTACCATGCGGAAGCCCCAGGTGTTTTTCAATCTGTTCATTAACGACAGCAGTCTGCTCCTGGTTTCGATTGGGATGACGATGGTGATCCTGAGCGGCGGGGGCGGGATCGATCTTTCGGTGGGCGGGGTGATTGCCTTGGTCAGCACTGCTTCCGCGGCATTACTGCGGAGCGGTGTAAGTCCTTACCTCGTCCTCCCGTTGATGATCCTCTTGGGCGTCGCTTTGGGGAGTCTGATGGGCTGGATTATTCAATATCTCAAAGTCCAGCCTTTTATTGCGACCTTGATGGGTCTTTTCTTCACCCGCGGCATGGCTTACATTATCAGTCTGACGTCCGTGACCATTACGAATGAGCTGTACAAGACCTTTGCCCTGACGCCGATCTATATCCCCTTTATCCCCAAAGCGTACATCTACCCTACCACCCTGGTTGGCCCCATCATGTTATTGGTGGCCATTTACTTGAGCTTTTTCACCCGCTTTGGCCGCACGATCTATGCCATGGGCAATAACGAACAATCCGCCCTGCTGATGGGTCTGCCGGTCGCTCGTACCAAGGTGATGGTTTACGCTTTCAGCGGCTTATGTTCAGCTCTGGCCGGGATTGTCTTCAGCATGTCCTTGCTGGCAGGTTATGGACAGTTTGCCACCGGCATGGAACTGGACGCTATCGCCTCGGTCGTGATCGGAGGAACGTCGCTCAGCGGCGGCGTCGGCAATGTCCTCGGCACCTTGTTGGGTGTTCTGATTCACGGCACGATTGTGTCCATCCTGCAATTCAATGGTACATTGAGTTCATGGTGGACCAGAATTGGCGTGGGTGTACTGACTTTGATCGCGATCGGCATTCAAAGCCTATTCTCTATCCGGACGAAGCGCTCATAAAGAAACGCCATCGACAGCAGCCAAAAACGAGACGTGCCGCGGCATCTTTACCAACGGGCGCGTTGTTCTTCCGCAAATCCGAGCAGGTCGCGGACCTCCACAACTTGCCCATCGTCCAGCCGCACATGACCGGTGTAGCGCCCGAACATCTGGTGCACCTCGCTGGTAATGACGACCATAGCCGTGCGCGCGATGCGCTCTTTGAACGGTGTAAACGTCAACTCCAGCCGCCCCTCACTGTCGGTAAAATGCCACGGGCGCATATACTCGCCGGCATGATAATCGAAGCGGACCTGCTCCAGCTTGTGGATGCGCCCATCGAGAATCACACCGTTCTCGGTAGCGCGACTCAGATCGCCAAAACCGCAGCCCAGGTTCAGACCGATGGTGCGTCCATCCGGCAGGAAGCCGGAAGCACTGGCCCAATTCCAAAAACTCTGATACTCCCACACCCCACGCCCCCAATCCAATGATCCCAGGCTCTCATGGGGACGCAGCTCTTCGTGCAGAGCGCCGTAGTGGATGTAACCCTGCGCCGCCAGACAGTTGATCTTGCGGTTGTAGTAAAACCGCCTGGCGCCAATAGGGATGACGATCGTCATGGATTCGTGACCCGGCGGGCAGGTCAGAGCGATCTCGGCCTTGATGCCGCGTCCCTGATGGTATCCAGGCCAATCCACAAAAATGTGCCGCTCGCCGTCTGCCACGTTAAAGCGCAAGGACATTTTCCGGTTGGCAAAGACGGTCTCGCCGGCCTCACTGCTGCGGGGCAAGCGGATGCCCTTCCCCAAAGGGATGACCAGGCCCTCTTCGTGCAAATCGCCGCTGGCGAAATCCAACGTGTAGACGAAGACATTGCCTGCGTAGCCGAGGTCGGCGACGGTAGCCGAGAAAAAACGCTGCGGCGTGAAAATCGCGTAATAGTCCCACCGCTTGAGGCGAAACCGCTGCAAGAAACGCAGCGTGTAGAAATGGGCGTTCTCGAGATTACACTCCAGCAATGGCTGACGCGCCCAGCCAACTTGCGTCAAAGCCCCTTGCGCGTCCAATAAGGGGCCGGGTTGTATCAATTCAATTTGCATCGTTGATACCTCTCATTGATGTATTGATGTTCGCATTTCCTGCGTTGAGTGATCCGCCGGAGAAGCCTTTTCGGTTGCCGACGCCGGCCCCCTTATTCGCCGCCTTCAAGAGGGCGCACCTCCACACGAATCTGGGTGAATCCTAACGAACGCAGAAAGTTTTCTATGTAAATGACGCCAGTTTTCTCAGCCTGGTCGAGAATGTCGCGCTCCAGCGCCCAACTGACAAGCTGTTGTTCGGCCAGACGGCGCGCAGCGGTCTCCAGGTCGGGGTCGGGACGGCGAAGAAGCCCCGTCTCGCGCTCGTAGACGAAGGTGCCTGCGTTGTCGATGCGGCTATAGAGAATCTCCGGCGGCGGCAGGAAGATCAACACCGTCGTCCCCAGCACCACGATGTCATCCTCTGTCACCTTCGTCAGATCGAAACCTGCTACCACTTCTCCCTCGGCAATCAACATCAGCCGGTCGCGGGAAAGGCGCTCTAACAAACCTGACGGCTCATCCTCGACGCGCACGATGTCGCGCATGGTGTACTGGACGGTTTCCAGCCTCCCGAAAGCGTTGATGCCGGTGATGATGGCTATCGGTGTGGGGGTAGGCGTGGACGTGGGCAAAGGCGTGGCCGTGGGCGTGGGCGTCGGCGTGGCCGTGCACGTCGGGGTCAGCGTTGGACGGGCCGTCGGTAGAACAGGCGTCGGCGTTGGCCGGATGGAGGCTGGCGTGGGGGCGTTCTTCGCCGCAGACGTCTGTTGCAGCAATGAGATGCCCCCGACGACCCCCAACGTCAGGCAGACAACGACGATGACCAACACACCAAGCTGCCAGACAGGCCAGCCACGGATTTCACGTCGCCACAGTGTCATAATCTCTCCCGATAAGCGAAACTACGCGAAAACCAACGTACCAGTTACTGCTGTCGGGCGCGAGACGGTTACGATAGGCACAGCGCGCGGCCTCGCGTCCATAGTTGAACGACCCGCCGCGCAGTATACGGTGCATCCTGACGTCCGCATCCAGAGCCTCACGTCCATCGGTCGGGTTGTAGGGATACTTGAACAACGGCTCAGGCCCGCCACTGCCCCACAGACTGCGCGTCCACTCCCAGACATTGCCGGCCATGTCCAATACACCATAAGGACTGGCGCCCAGCGGATAAGCCGTCACCGGCGTGGTGGCATCCCGACGATTTTCCTTCGTATTACAACGTTTGCCATCCCACAGATTGCCCCACGGGTAGATGCGCCCATCCGCGCCGCGCGCCCCTTTCTCCCACTCGGCCTCGCTCGGCAGGGTATAAGGTTTCCCCGTCACCGCAGTAAGCCAGCGGCAATAAGCGAGCGCGTCATACCACGAGACGCCGACCACGGGATGGTCGGCGTCCGTGGCAGGAAGGACGCCGTCCGGCCAATACGCCGGCGGGCGATATTTTGTGGCCTGCACAAAAGCCTCATACTGCTGGTTCGTCACCGGCGTCTTCGCCAGCTCATAAGCGGGGAGCGTCAACGTGTGCTGCGGCTGCTCGTCCGCCGGGGAAAATTCGCTCTTGCGCGGATCACTGCCCATCACAAAAGCACCCGCGGGGATGAGGATGATCTCCGGTTCAAACGGCTGCCGAGCCGGGCGAACCTCTGCCGGCTCGATCACAGCCCGTTCCCCCGCTGCGGACGTGGGGAGATCACGTTCCGGCACGATGACCGGCGCAGCAAGAGGTGTGATCGTGTCCCAGGGCACATCGGGGCGCCATTCACGGCCTACGTCGAGCAAGCGGTCTATCTGATGGCGGCGTTCGAGATACAGCAGTAAACTCCGCGCTTTGCCAGCCTTCTCCTCTCCGGGCAGTCTTTCATCATCCACGCCCAGATGGAAACACAGCGTCCGCAGTTCTTCGAGACTAAAACGCTCCACCAACAGCCTATGCAGAATGCTCAACCGGCTATCGGGCGTATCCTCCGGAGGAGGAGCCGACAGCAACTCCGGCTGCGGCGGACATTTCTCACGTCCGCCGGCCCGCATATCGAACAGCGCGCCATCCGCAGCGCGCATATACAACACCGGGATGCCCCACTCCACGGAGTGCGGCGCAGCGATGCTGATGGCCTGGCGGGCTTCGGTCGTCGCCGTATCCACGGGCAGACCATCGGCCAGGGCTTCGTAGAACGCCCGCGCAAATTCGATGGCCGCGCGGTCGGTGATGGGATACTGCATCGCCAGCACTGCCGGAAGTCCACGGCGCACCAGGATCGAGGCCGTGCTGGAAAAAATGTCGTGGGCACTGCCGTGTGCTCCTTCACAGGCATTAAGCACCGCCAGGCGCAGGTCGCGGTGATCGGCCAGCAGTCGTCCCAAGTGCGTCGCGCTCAGGCGATGTGCCTCACCCGTTTCATCGGCTAGCGCCACGAATCCCTCCTCGGTCGTGCGGTCGAATCCGCCGTGCCCGATGAAGTGAAAGACATGCCAGGGGCCATCGTGCATCACACGCTGCAGGTCACGCCAGGTTTGTCCCTCCAGCCAGGTCAAGGCGACCCAGCCCGCCGCACACAAATCGGCCAGGGCAGTCTCCATCCGTTGCTTCTCCAACGTCACATCCAACGGCGGTAGACCGTGGGGACTCACCGCCATCCCCAGAATGCGCAGGGGCAGGTCGGCGCGCAATGGCGTCACGGGCTGCGGCAATTCAAGGTAACGCACCAGCGGCGTCGTGCGTGAGAGGCACACGTACTCGGCGTTGCGCGGATCGTAGGCGAATTCCCACGGCAATATAGCCAACTCTGGCGGTTGCACGCGCAGTTTGAGGCGCAAGCCTTTGCCCTGTGACGCAGCTTCGCGCTGGCTCACGTCGTAGCGGCTGCGCCCTTCGCCGGAGAACAGCATCCCGAACAGCGCCCGGCCAAAATCTTGCACGGCCTGATCCTCCGGGGCGAGTATTTGCCGTCGGACTCCCCCGGCGCGCAGCAAGGCGATTTGCAGCGCCTGAAGGCGGTTTTCCAGCTCCAGTTCGCCGAAAGGGAACGTTGCCATCTCGCGGGCTTCGCCTGCCGGGGAACGCAACACCGTCACCGGGTACAACTGTCCTTCGCCGGGGCCAATTTCAAGTTCAAAGTCTAAATAATCCAAGCGCCTACGCCTCGCAGATGCCGGTCAGGATAAAATCACATGCATAACAGCGATAACTCTCTTGAAGACGGTCCTTCTCACCACCCAGGACACTCAAAGCTAAAAATCTCTTGTGTCCTTTGTAGCCGGTATGGTTTTTTTCAGTGCAGTCAGCGATATTATACAATGGTGTCGCCAGAAACGAAAGCTGGCTATATAAATCTTTGAAAGTGTGGTAAACTCATCTGGCAATCAAAACAGTGAATGGCGGAAGGCTTGAATCTAGGGAGCGTATGTTCGAGTCGTGCCGCCCCAGTCATATCGAGAATGGGGGTGAAGTATGCAGGCATCCCTGACACGCATAACGGTTTATGCAACTCAATTGGCGCAGTCTGCGCGGAGTAATGTATAAACCAGCGCCCTTCTTGTACGGTAATGCGGGTGTCAAACATGTCAATCACCTTTCTTTTGGCGGCGTTATCTGGCTCATCTATGCCTCTGGCAACATCCGCTGCAAACTGTAGGGTCGCGTCAATTGCTTCATCAGTAAGTCGTCGATTTGCCAATATTGCCGTTAGTTCATCACGTCGAGTTTCGAGCGCCTTATACCGTTCATTTAATGCGGTCATTTTGTCCTGAATTACCTTCTCGACCAGCCCTGTCGCTTTTGTGAGCGCTGCTGCTAGTTGCGTTGCCTCTGCTTCGGCCTCGAGGATTAGGGTGTTGACGGATTCCAGTTCTTGTCGCTTGGGTTCTTGCTCTTCCAGTTCGAGTTGTTGTGCCCTTTGTAATTTGGCCTTGAAGGTTTCCGGGTTGCGCAGTATGTCGAGGTAGAATTCCCACACGGCAGTTTCGAGCTTTTCAGCATCAGCAAATTTCTCATAGCACGTACGCTCCTCCAGGTTTGCAAAATACGAGCGTGCGACTGAGCAAATGTAGTAGCTGTGTGGATTTTTGGGATTTAGCGTCGCGCCTGACATGATGCGTCCACAACCACATCTCACAATCCCGGTGAGCAGATAATCGCGTTTACCATTACGTTTTGCTTTGCGAGAATTACGCTCTTTCTGGATTTGTGCCAGTTCCCAGGTTGTTAAGTCTATGATTGACGGTACCTGAATGATAAAATCCTCTTCCTCAGTCGCTTTGTAATGCCATTCGCCCTTGTAAGTTGGATTTGATAACATCCGGGAAATCGTTGTAGTATTCCAAATGTGTTGCGCGCGTTTGCGTTGTCTATTGCTTGGCGCAGGTATCCCCGCTTCACTTAGGCGTTTAGCAATGGCATACAAAGACATTGTGGATTTCTCCTCGTATCCTTGTGTATACCATTGAAAGATTAGCCGTACTACCGCTGCTTGGTCTTCATTTACGACAAAATTGATAGCGCGTCCTTTCTCATCGCGTAGATATTCGTATCCGTATGCCGGTTCACCCGCAGCGACCACTAACCCTTCAGTAGCTTTGCGTTGCTTGCCGCGCATAGAACGTTCACGGATCTTGGCGCGTTCGTCACTACCTTGCCAGCCACGAATCACAAGCATAATGTCATACTCACTTGTTACTCGTCCCAGGTCGAGGCAATGCACTTCTACACCCGCCCGCAACAATTCGCGGATCGTTACCAACAGGTCTACCACATCACGTGAAAGGCGATCTACATTCTGGACGACCAACGCATCCGCCTGGCGTTGCCGCAATGTGGTCCAAGCTGTCGCTCCTGCTGGACGATCACTGAAGGCCCGTGCACCTGATACTCCGTCATCGATTAATTCACTTACCACGGTCATCCCGTGGATTTCGGCGTACTTGTGCCCGGCTTCGATTTGCGCCGCCAGTGAAAAGCCTCTTTCTGCCTGGTCATCAGTGCTTACCCTTGCGTATACAATCGCTCTTTTCTTCATTTTGGCCTCTCCTTGCAGGGCATCGACTCTCATCAATGAAAGTCGATGCTCCGCTTTGCCTTAAAGAGCTGTGTAGACCGTTCCGCGACAACGGCCTTGTCTTCGCAAGAGACCACGTTGCACAAGGTCAACCAGGTCCAGGCGCAGCGTTTCTGCCGTGACTTTTGGATAAACCTGTTGCAGGTCGCCATTGGTAATGTGTCCCCGTTGTTGCACCTTGGCGAGGGCCTGCTGCTGGCGTTCGTTCAGGCGCTTTTGCGGTTGAATCCGTTCTGCCAGGATGCTGTCTTGTGCTTGTTGACCGTCTGCGCCAAGAACTTCGGCTTTCTCGTTTGCCGTCAGGTGCAAGGCATCGCAAATGTCCGCGAGGAATGTGACAGCGGGGGCTTCGAGTGTGGTCCAGGGTTCTGGCGATGTTCCGGCTTCGAGTGCTTCACGGAAGCGGCGTAGGCGGTTTACCACGGCCTGGTGATGCTTTCCAGCGATAAACTGTTCGGCGCGTTCCCACAGGGAAGGGCCGACTTTGACCAATTGCATTTGATAAACGTCCATTTGTGTCCTCCATTGGTTGATTCTGTGCTAGAATGGAGGTAGAGGCTCCGCGTGCCGGCAAGCTCTGACGGAACCTCTACCGAGTGCCCCGGCCTTGTGTCGGGGCGCTTCTCTTTTCGTTTTGTAATGTTTCATCATCCAATTCGTCCAGCGCGATTCGCGCCAGGTTACCGAGCATTCCTTCATAATATGTCGTCTCACCGCACTGGACTGTCACCCGTTGTTCATAGTTGCGACGGATGTATGTCGGGATGTCTGCTCCGGCTACGCCTATTCCACGAAAGAGACCCTCAAGCATCGCCGTGGCTTCCCAGAGTGGGATGTGCGAGTTCCAGCAAAGCTGGCCTTCTCCGTAGTCGTAGGTCAATACCCATTCTGATTGCTCTCCTACCAGGTTTGTCACTTGCACCTCCTTGATTTCTGTTTTAGAACGCAAAAACGGCTTGTCAGCGCCATTGATAGAGCGACAGACAAGCCGTTTGACTTGTAGAAAAGCGTTCCCCGCATATAATGCGGGTAGCCTTGCTGTTGCTCGCTCAACAGCTGGGTTAGAGCCGTGTGGGTGCGCCAACACCTGCACGGCTCGATTACGTCCTAGTGGACGTTTATGGCTTACCTAATAACGACTCCTTCGACTGATTGTCATCCTCTGAAATCCAATCTCGCAAAAGCTGGCGTAGGATATGGCTTAGCGGAATGTCTAACCGCGCCGCCTTCTCCTTGGCCGCTTCTGCTGTTTTTGCATCAACCCGAAACCTGATGTCGTCGTCTTTTTTAACCACAGTGTATCTCCGTTGTTGTTACATATCTATTATACACCCATTGTCAAGAGGGTGCAAGAGCCGCCGTGCAGATATTCGATTGTCAAAGTAAGGATGCTGCTAAGTTCCCATAGGCGGGAAGATCATCAAAACGCTATATCGGATCAGTCCAGGTTTTCGTGTGTATCCGTTAGTAACTCGTCACCTGCCTTGTTCATCGCCGCCTGTGCCGCGGCGCGTTCTTCGGCCTCCCGAAGTTGCCGTCCGCGACGGGCAAGGATGCGGATCGCTTCCACTACCGGGTCGTAGGGTAGGGGGCGGCTGACCGCGTTTTGTGGTGCCGGACGATTCGCGGCATTCTGTGTATCGGTTTTTGTTTCTACCATGCTCTGACTTCTCTCCTTGATTTGAAATAAAAAAAGGGGAGGACCGGGAACCGAAGTTCCAAGTCCTCCCCTTTCATTTCCCTTCCGGTTTCCCGGTCAGGACGCCGCAGGCTTGAAGGCTTCCTGCGGTTCGGAGCGCTTAGCCCCAGACCTTTTCACGGTGATTGTTCACCGCTATACCATAATTATACCATACATGACATGCCAAAATCAAGGGGTGTTTTGATGATTCGATACGATAATCGTGCAAGAGATATTTACAGAGCCTACACACAATGCCCCGCACACGAATACTCTGTTTATTATAGATGGTCCGATTCCATAGAACGCGATTCGTGTGCGCGTGGGCGTGGTTCGTGTGCGCCTTTTTCACTATCTACCTCATTTAGGCGACGGTGATTTATGCGATTTCGCATCCTGCTTATGCGATGCACTGACAACATAATCTTTATAACGACGTCACAGCCTGCTGCAAATCTGCGTCCAATCGTGCTAAATCCACCAGCATCGCGCCGTGCGCTTCGGCCTCGCTTCGGGCTGCCTCGGTAAATCCGGCGCGAGCAAAGAAGGCGTAATGCACCTGCCAGGCTTTTCCTGTTTCGGGCAACGTCTGCACGACCTTCGTCGTCTTCTCCTCAATCAATTCCCGGATCACGTCCCGTCCGACGGCATCCGTACCCCACTTGCACTCTCCTAGCAAAAGCGCCTTCTCACGCCAGTTGATCGCTACGACGTCCACCTGCACGCCGCGACTCCAATGGCTTCCCACGTCTTCTGCCTCGAAGGGCAATTGTCCCACACGGCTTTGCTGCGCTACCCACTGACGGCACAACTCTTCGAACGCCGTCATACCCACAAACGCGCGCAGTTCTTCGCGTACGTGCGTCAGAATGGGTTCCGCACGATAGGGCAGCTCGCTGTAGTGCGGCGCGATGAAACGGAAGTAGAAGCGGAAGTACGGATCGATCAGATGATAACGCCCCGTGCGCGCCTGCCGCCGTTTCGCGGGGGGAACAGTCGCGGGCAAGCGCCGCTCCACCAGGTAAAGTTCACCCAGACGGGCGAGATATGCCGAGAGATGCGCTTTGCCAATCAGCGCAGCGTTGGAGATCTCCGTCAATGTGTGCGCGCCTGCGCCGATAGCCTTGAGAATCGCCAGGTGATTGGTCGGTTCGCGGACCTCGTCATAGAGCAAAAAGGTTGGCTCGGCGACGAACATGCTGCCCGGCGCCAACATCACATCGCGGACGTTGTCGCTCAATGAGCGCGTCGGGTCGAGCCATTCGAGATACGCTGGCACGCCACCGACCACAGCGTAGGCTGCGACACGCTCCTCTGCCGACCAGCGGGGTAAGAACTCAGTCAGGCTGGCAAACGGGAGCGCGCGCAAATGCCACTGCCCGGTCAACCGCCCAAAGAGCGGCGATTGGCGTGCTTGTAACGTCTCCATTGCGTGAACGTGCGAACCGCACAGCACCAGCACGACTTGCGTGTTCTTGAATTGCTGATCCCAGGCGTGCTGTAACGAGGAGAGCATTGCTGGATCGGATTCGGCAGCGTAGGTGAATTCGTCCAGGATGAGAATGTGACGGCGACCAGCCAGCACGGCAGCGATGGCCTGCCAGCAAGCATCCCAGGTATCGAAGGCGGCGGCCTGCGCCGGTTCGACGCCTAACACCCGCGCGAATAGCTTGCGGCGCTGCAACATCGCTGGTTCTTTTTCGGCGGCCCAATAGGTTGAGGAGACGCCGGCTTGTTCAGCCCAATGGCGCAGGAGCACAGTCTTGCCCACGCGCCGGCGGCCATACAGCAGGAGGAACTGGGCCGGTGTCGGACGCTGGCGCGCCAACACGTCATTGAGAAACGCCAACTCGGCTTGACGATCTACGAACATACGCCACCTTCTTTCTGATAAGCCACATTCAGATTAGTATAATTTGCTCGTGGTCTATTTCTATTATACAACGGTTTACTTTTCTGACGCGTAGCGAGCAGTCAATGTTTATGCAATATCCGTAATTGGTGCGCCGCAGCATGGTTTCGATAGTCCGACAGGTCCACCAACTCCTCTTTGATAGTCGGGGCGCAACTGGACCGTGAGCCGGCGATAGCCATACGTTGGCAAGGGCGCATCTGTGACCAGGAACGCTTTCTTCTTCAAGGCGTTCGGCGTGCCCGTCCACGAGGCCGGCGGGGTGTTGTAGATGTGCTGAATTGTTGGGCCGCGTACTCTATTGAACAACGTCGTTTTTTGTCCCTTACCGGATTTGGGGTTATACTGGGGACAGATTGCCTATTGGATGGTATCGGTGATGACAATAGCCTTCGCAGTGATAAACGATTGGGGCGTGGGTGTGGCTGAGATTGATAGCGAAATCGTAGGGCTGGCACACTGCGACCAAAGTGAAAACCCTCGGTCAGCCCAACACAATGGAGGTGAGACTCAATGGCTACGATTACAAACGGTCATGAACGCGCAGAACTCAGTCTAAGCATTGAGGTGTTGGGGTATATGGATCCTGATGGGGGAATGATTATGCACGGGCCGATGGGTTTTTTCCCCCCTGTCGTGTATGTGGAAGTCACATATCGAGCGAACAATGTTGTCTATTTACAAACCCGCCTGTTGACGCCGCGACATTCCCTGCTTATGTGGCCAAAAGCTATCGAAGTCAAGATGTATGATTTGGAGGAACTTGTTCTCGCCTTTGGTATGGAAAGTCCAGAGTTCGAGATGTGGGTGCAAAAGGTCCATGTGGAAAACGAGGACGATCCGCCGGAAGAAGCTTTATATACCCTGGATGCTTTCATCGACACCGCTACTTTGCCGGGAGGAGAGATGGTGACCTTCGATGGATTGCAGATTCACTTCAGTGGGTTGCGCGGTCACGAACTCATGGCATTTGCGCGGACTTTGGCGAAGGAAGTGGAGTCAGCGCCCCTTATAACACTTGGTGAAGGGGCGAACAGTGTATAGAAATGGACAGTGATTCTCGATACTCCTGGCTGGCGGAGCACATCTGTCAAGCTAGTTGGGAAGGTTTGAGGAGGGAGAAGGCTAGTGACTCTGTACTTGATCCCTTTTGTTAGCGTTGAACCTGACTTGGCCGAGCGGGAAACGCGCTCAATTATGATTCTCGAACGGCAAAACGGCATTCCACCGGGCAATTACGGCCTACTCGAATTCTATTGTCCCGATCCGGCGTGTGATTGTCGCCGCGTGATGCTCAACGTAGCCGAAGAACGGCATCCAACACGTTTTCTGGCTGCTATCAGCTATGGCTTTGATCGCGACGATCCGGAGGCCGGGCCATTTCTCGATCCCCTCAATACGCAATGTCGTTATGCGCCGGCGCTGCTGAATCTGGTGTCCGAGGTCGTGCTGTCTGATCGTCGTTATCTGGCGCGTTTGGAACGGCACTATCACATCGTTAAAGAGGCGGCGGCCAATCCTAAACACCCGGCTTATCAAGAGCTGCAAGAGGCCATCGGCAGTGAGCCGGAAGCGTTGCTTGAGTCCCTGCGTGCCATTGATAGCGGGGACAATCTTCGCGCTCTGAGCGCGCCGCCGGTGGGCCGCAACGATCCGTGCCCGTGTGGTAGCGGCAAGAAATACAAGCAGTGTTGTGGTCGGAGATGAGATGAATCAGACAAACAAGGAACGTATTAGCGAGCTACCCAAGGGGTTTGACCGGCACGGAGATAGAAAGTAGTGTATAATGTAGCAGAGAACAAATGTTCTGTTTTGACAAATTTCGCCCGGTGTGTATACTCGTCCTGTTGATCAATGACAACATATTAATCCTGATATTGCAAATTTACTGGTAGAGATGAACAGCAGTGACGAGAAAACACTTCCAAACCCCATAAATCTGCAAATAGGCGGCATAGCTCCCAATGTTCTGAGAGAACTCTCCGGCATTTATCCCACCTTTGTTAGCGCCTTCAAGGAGTTGGTCAGTAACTCTTACGATGCCGACGCTACATTGGTGAACATTCATCTATCGCCTGATGCAAGCGTGATTACAGTCGGAGACAATGGCGTGGGAATGACGCTTCTTGAATTTCAGCAGGAGTACATCCGCATTGGGGGAAGCGCGCGGCGCAACCATGGGGGCTTGACTCCTGGTGGGCGAAAGCCAATCGGTCGGAAAGGTATTGGATTTCTGGCTATAGCGCGGTATTGTCACACTGTTGAGATTCGCTCGCATACCCAGAAGGTAGAAAACTTTACTAAAAAGGTCTCGTTGTCCGGTCTGGCTGAGAATCAAGCGCGGATTCCTGTTTTAGAGGGACACTTAGCAGAAGTCTATGCATCCTTGATGACAATAAAGAGGATACGGTGTGGGGATTCTGAGTTACTACCAACTGATTATGCTGTTGAGGGTGCAAGCGTTGTGTTAGCGAAAGAAGCATGGTGCAACTTCACCGATGACATTTTAGTGATTGACTATGTTGTTGATAATCATGCTCTGGAACTAAAAGCGGCCATTGATTATGATTACTTGATGGGGCTAGGCGACGCCTATAACCTGGAATCGCTTCAGGATTTTTGTCAGGTGCAGTTGAGGACCATTGCTGATGTAGACGCGCCAGCATTTACTTGCATCAAGCTACATCTCCGCGAGTTTGTCCGGCAAGAGTTACTCACCCCACAACGTCGTGGACGAGTGCGCAATATTGCCTCTGTCAGCGGCCTGGACCGTTTCCTTTGGAATCTAAGCCGCAGTATCCCGACAGAGTATGACTTATCCGCGTTGGAACTCCAGGAACACGGTTTTGAAGCTCTTGGTCTTCCAATTTCTCCACTGCCTTTTGCCGCCCAGGTGACGGGCTTCTCTGGAATATCGCGCGCGCTCAAACGTCCATTGATAGGAGATATGGATGGCGCAGAGTTCGATAACGCGGTTCTGGTTAAAAAACAACTCCTCCTCAATGACGTTGCTGGATTGAGCGCCCAAGGATATGTGCTCGGATTTCCCAATCCTATCTATCCTGCCGAGTTACGCGGAATTGCGATTCGCGTGCGTGGCGTGGAGATTGGGCCGCCGGGCTTTCTCAACGTGGACAATGATGTTCCGGTTAAGTATCGCGCGCTACTTAACCAAATCAGCGGCGAAGTCATTGTCACAGAAGGAATGGATGCTGTTACTGCCGTGATGCCGGGACGGGAGGGGTTTTATGCGGAAAGCGCCCAATTCCAGACGCTTCGCAAGCACCTGGTAGGAGATGGCGTCTCTGATTTCGGGATTCTTGGTCAGGTGCTAACGGAGCTGTGGGAACGCCAGAGTCTCGAATCCTCAGTGCAGAGCATCATTCAAGAGGCGAAACGTCGCCGTAAAACGTTCCTGGATATAACTCATGCTGTTACTGAATTGTCTGTGACTTCCTACTATGGGCGTATTCTCCAACGTTTGTCCGTTCGCACAGATATTAAGGCCAACGGATTACTTGAGGCTCCAGAACATCCGGTAGGGTTTCGGAATGTTCTCAGAGATTATGCCCTTGAGCTAACCGATTCAGAAGAGAGCGACTATCAGATTGACCCGGAACACAAAGTCGTGCGCCTCAACCGTGATATAGCGGCGACGGATATGTCGCTATACATGTTAGGGCGTGACTTTACCCTCAGTTTTCGGGAAGGAGCCTCCGACGCCTCATTATGCGAGATTGACTTCGCAACGGATACTATCTACATCAACTGGATGCACCTGACGCGCAGCAAACTGGGGGATGATATGTTTATCAAATCCACGTTGTTCTGGCGGCTGGCTTACCTTGCCGCAGCGTGTCAAACCAAATGATAATGTTACCGAAGGGCTACGGTTGAATCAACCGCAGTTAGGCCGCCTCCTTTTGAGAAAAAGATGATACCACCGTCGTCGTCGGGGCTGTGGGAACTGTGGGCAAACCGTTTTTGGGTTTGTCCACAGTTTCCACAGCCCGCAGGGCCTCTACCGCTGCGGGAAAATGATCTGGATCAGCCAACGTCTCATAGACGTTTTGTACCGCACCGGGCCGTGCATTAGGATAAGCAAACAGATGGTCGAGCGCCTTTTCGATGTCGCGGCGCAGTTGGCGCGGATTGAGGGCGTCGCGGGCCTGGCACATAGCCTGGTACTGGGCGGCATATGCGGGATTGTCGAGCGCGCCGCAGCGATCCAGGGGTGTCTGCGCCGTGTCATGGATGCGTTTCATGTAACCCTGGCGTTCGCTCGTCGGCGGCATCCAGACCTTGTCGATTGGCTTGAGCACCGGGATGAAGTAGTTGTGATACAGATACAACTGGTCATAGATCGTATTCAGATAGCGCGTTTGCATGACCGTGTCGAGACGCCGATCTCCCAACCAGCGCCGCACCACCGAACCATTCTTCTCCTCGACCAAGCGATTGTCGTTGGGGCAGCCCGGACGGCGGCGCGAGGGGTTGGTCGCGGGGTATTCGCGCTCCAGAAAGGCCAGCAGATGCGCGTTGAGGAACTCACTGCCATTGTCGGGATGCAACTCTTGCACCGGGAAAGGCAGTTGCGCAAACAGATAGCGCAGCGCATCCGCCATGACGACGTAACTGCGCCCCAGGATTGCCCGCCGCGCACTCCAACCCGTGGCTACATCGACCATCTGCACGGTGTACACGTACTCGCCCTGCGTGCTGACGCCACAGTGATGCACCAGGTCGATTTCGAAGTGCCCTGGTGCGGCGATGTCCCGGGGAATGCGATAGGCCGGGATCGCCTGCTGCTGCCGATTCGGCGACGCCGCGGGTGGGCGGCGGCGTTGCGCGGGTGGGCGGGGCGGCAAATGCCGCTCGATCGAACTGACGCTGATTTGGGCCAACTGCGCTTCCAGCTCGGGACTCCACGTCAACTCGCCGTGCTTAGCCAGGAGCCGTCCGGTACTGACCAACTGCGGCTGCAAACGCAAAGGACAGATGTAATCCAGACTCTCCCAGATAACGACCAGTGCCGTGTCCACCTCCGCTGGGTAGCTCTTCTCGCGTTCCCGGCATCGCACTTGGCGCTCGAGCGAGCCACCTAACCGCCGGATCACCGACTTGCGGTGTAAGCCCGTGTAGGCTACCATTTCATTCAGCAGCTTTTGCTTCGTCTCCCGATCGGCTTGCTGATACCGACTCTGCATACGGCTTAAGTATTGGTAACGTTCGTCTATGCTCATATCGTTTGTGACCATGGTTCTCCTCCGGTAACATTATCATTTGGTAGAACCATACCACTTCGGTAACATTTTACGTGACTTAAAGCGCGCAGATGGAAATGTGGATACAATGATGAACATGGCGCATCACTTACTGTCTATATCTGCTTGACCCTATCATGCCTAAACCACAAATTCTTTCCGCCCAAGAAGCCCTGGAACAAGTACAGGGGAAAGTGCTGCTCATCAATCCACCGGTGATTGACAGTCGTTATCCCTGGATTAAGTGGAATCAGCCCCTAGCAGTTTGTCGGAGAGAAAGTGGCCTGAGCATCAATACATACGAAGTTGAGCCACTCTCACCCGAATTTTGATTGAACGATGTGCATGACACGCCTACCACAGACTAATTCAGGCTACGATTTG
>Ga0208196_1000317_pt1 | contig 66073 bp, 62 predicted proteins | sample AD_JPNNA7_MetaG_FD_184443 | JGI IMG/M metagenome (GOLD analysis project Ga0208196, IMG submission 184443) | Active sludge microbial communities of municipal wastewater-treating anaerobic digesters from Japan - AD_JPNNA7_MetaG (SPAdes) (version 2) | ecosystem: Engineered > Bioreactor > Anaerobic...
AACACAGCGCCTTTGCAGGCAAGGTGCTCAATTTACCAAACGGCGGTCATCCGCCGCACAGCAAACAGAAATTTTGAGGTTTTATGCCATTTTTTACCGAATCGCATCTGATTGCACAACCGTTACGCTAAATCCTAAATCTCAAATCTTTCACGGCCACTTGATTTCCCGTAGCCCACTTGCGCCATTGAAGGCGTAGATCTCATCGCTGTAAATCCAGATGGTATTGCCATCCCAGCCGATTTTCTCAAACGTGAGAATGGTCTCCTCCGGCATGCCGTAGCTGGCCTGACTCTGTGTAACCCCGGTTTGCAGATCAATCAAATCAAAAGTGAGCCGTTCTGGATCGTCAAAAACCTGCACCAGTGCCATGCCGCCGTCAATATTTTGCACTGTGAATCCCCCATCTGCATCCATAATCGAGCTTGACTGCAGATCCAGTGACGCCTCAGCGGTCGGAATAACCTGCCACTTACGCTCGCCGCTCTCCCGGTCCAGGCCCCAAATCTCAAACCGTGTTGAGCCGCGGGTCCGTTGCGCCTCCACCACCAGCACGCCGTCCTGCGAAAACAGCGGCCTGAGGTAATAATTCTCTTCTGCCGCCAATTGGTGCGCCTCGCCATTGTCCAGGTCCACAGCCCAGAGCAGCCCGGCGCGCTCAATCGCCAGATACATCATTTTATCGTCAGTCACACTTAAAACCGCGCTCCGGGTGAGTTCTTCAGAAACCTCTGCCTGCCAGACTCGTTCACCGGTTTCAACGTTCCACTGATCCACGCACCCGGGTTCCCAGAAGCCATAAGCCGTAAAAAATGTATTTCGATCTGCCCCGGTCCACGCCTCAGAATATAAACTCATTTCCTGTGGGTCACTGGTAAAGGTGCGGTTGGGGCACACCGGCTGAATATTCTGAAGCCGCTGCCCGCCTTCTTTGTCAAAGACAATCAATGTGGGTACCTCATCCACATTGTCAATAACCCCGGGTCCGCTGTTGAATAAAAACAGTCTGTCGGGTATTTCAGTCAGCCCAGCGCTCCATAGCTGCTGCCCCGTCACGCGGTCAAAAGTGTGCAGGGTGCCAATCTGCGTCAGCGCATATAATCGCCCCTCGTCAACCAGCAGACAGGTGTCACAGGCAGTTGGCAGTTGATCGCTTAACGAAGTTTCCCAAAGCACCGTTCCATCCGCCCGGTTGAGCACACTCAAGTGAGTCTCGTCCACCAGAAAGACTTGCTCCCCATCAACCAAAAACCGCACCCGGTAGCTCTCATCGCCCAGGCCTTCAGTTTTCCACTGCACAACCGGGTCCTGATCGAAATCCAAATAGACCAACCGGTGTGTCTCATCAGAATTATAGGCAATCCCGATGATGTCTGCTGTTGTGCCTGCGGCTTCGTCACGCACCAGCATCCGATTGACCACGCTGTAAATCACCACGCCCGGCGTGATGGCCTTATTGGCGTTGTTGAGCCCCATAATGAACAAAACAATCCCAATGGGCACAATGCCCAGCATAAAAATCAACAAAGCAATAAAAGTCCCGGTTCTTTTCGGCGTTTCTCTGGGTGGCGAAAAATCGGCAGGCGTGAAATCAATCCGGGTGACCACAACCGGCGGTTCCTCATTATCTGGCAGATCCACCGTTGCATGGCAGTACTGGCATTGAATTCGCCGGTCGTGTTGGGTTGCCTTAAGCGGTGCACCGCAGGATGGGCAGGTCAGTGTACGGACATCATCAGCCATGTCTACCTCCAGGGAATGCCTTGATTATAGCACGCTCAGAATTGGCTGGCTTAATCTTGGTCTCATTTATTCCGCTCTGTGTATAATGGATAAAACATTTGTCAAGGAGCGTGCATTGATGAGCGAAGAAAAATACAACCGGCATCCCATCATGGAAGGCCTTGAATTGGGGTTAGGCACCTGGGCCTGGGGTGACCGCCTCTTTTGGGGGTATGGGCAGGGCTACGGCTCTGAAGATACCCGCCAGGCTTTTGATGCCTCCATTGCCGCGGGTGTCCGCTTCTTTGACACGGCAGAAGTTTATGGACAGGGGCAGTCTGAACTGATCCTCGGGAAATTGCTCAAAACGACCGATCAGCCTTTGCGCGTAGCCACTAAATTCATGCCCTTCCCCTGGCAGCTCAGCCGCCGCGTCTTGCTGCGCCATTTGCGGGCCAGCCTCAAACGCCTGGATTTATGGAAGGTCAGCCTGTACCAAATGCACTTTCCTAATCCCCCGGTCAGCATCGAAACCTGGATGGAGGCCATGGCTGAAGCCGTCCACAATGGCCTGACCGAAGCAGTGGGGGTGTCCAACTATGACCGCTCTCAAATGCAGCGCGCGTTTGATACCCTCGCGCGCCAGGGTATCTCGCTGGCTTCCAACCAGGTGGAATATCATCTCTTGGATCGCCGCATCGAAACCAGTGGCATGTTGCAGCAGTGCCGTGAACTTGGCGTAACGGTCATAGCCTACAGTCCTCTGGCCCAGGGCATGTTGACGGGCAAATATACTGCCGAAAATCCCCCGCGCGGCTTTCGCGCCGGCAAATACACCCGTAAAACACTGGCTGCCATTAAACCCCTTGTGGACACGCTCAAGAAAATCGGCTCAGACCATGCCGGCAAAACTGCGGCCCAGGTAGCCCTCAACTGGACCATCTGCAAGGGAACTGTACCGATTCCCGGCGCCAAGAACCTGGCCCAGGCCGAGCAGAACGCGGGCGCAATGGGCTGGCGCTTGACCGATGAGGAAGTCGCCCGTCTGGATGAACTCAGCGAGCGTGTGACCAAAGCCGACTGACCCCCGCAACTTACCCCGCTGGCTTGCGTATGTATTCTCTGAAAGGAGTTTTACACATGGAAGCCACACGTGCTTTACGTCGTTCATGGTCAAACCGTTGGGTCGCAGGTGTTTGTGGCGGCCTCGGTGAGTTTTTTGGCATCGCTCCGGGTTGGTTCCGGCTGGCGTTTTTCCTCATGCTGCTGCCTGGCGGTATTCCTGGCCTGGTCATCTACCTGATCTGCATGATCATCATTCCCCCGGCGCGGGCATAGATCCCTCCCGCGCGTACAGGCGGATTGGATGCTGGTCGTCCAATCCGCCTTTTTTTATTCCACCCGGGCGGTGTATCCCAGCTTTTGAGCCGCCGCAATAATCTCTGCCTCGCTGATAACCTGCTCGTCAAACTCAACCAGCATGGTCTGTTTGTGATAACTGGCGCTGACCTGCCGGATTCCCGGAACGTCATCTTCCAGCCCTTCCAATCGCATGGCACAGGCCGGGCATTCCATATCCAAAATCCGAAAGACCTTCTTAATCATTCGAAAACCAATTCTCCACTGTACATTCCCATCGAGCAGGCATACCGCAGCACTGTTCCGGCGGGTTGGGCCGGGATTTCCACCGCCACGTCCCCGGTTTCAGGCAGCATCACCTCAACATTCAAATCCGGAATGACAAAAGCCCGCGCACAGGAATATGTTTTTTGAGTGATCAGGTGCAGTTCCAAATCCTGGTTGGCTGGCACCACCTGCGAGTTGGGGCTGTATCCGCTGTTCAAGACATTCAGCGTGATCACCCCATCCGGCGCCGGGGTGGGGGTGTAAGCCGGATCAACTCCCGGCGGATTAAGCAGTGGGCTGATGTTTGGCGTGGGAAGGGGTGTTTCCCCGCTGGCCTGTTGTGCAAACAGCGGTCGGGTCAGTCTGGAGAACGAAATCGGTGACCCGGATAACACCAGGCCGCTCTCAATAGAAACCAGCCCTAAAATCAGCACCACCACAGCCACAATCGTCATGAAAGCGCGCTCCAGCTTTGCCCCCAGCTTGGCGGCAAAATAAAAAGCGGCGAAGAAAACCGGGCTGGTTCCCAGGATGAAGGCCGAGAGAATCGCCGCACCCTCCCAGGGGGTGCCAGTGCCAATTGCCAGCGCCATCATGCTTTGCGTCACGCCGCACGGGATTAAGACCGTCAAAGCGCCCAGAAATACGGCGCTGATGGTTGATGTATTGCCGCCTTTAGCCTTGCGCCGCAGGTAACGCGTGAACCTGGCTGGCGGCTGAATGGCAAAATAGCGAAAAATGGGATGGACATTCAACATGCGCAGCCCATTCCCCACCATGAAAATGCCAATTGCAATCAGAAGGAAAGCCCGCATCATCGGCGTAAGTTGCAGCACCGACCCTAACAGCCCCAGCAGAAAACCCAGCAGGGTGTAGGCAATCAACTTGGCCAGCAGGAAGAACAGGATTGGGCGGGCAATCTGATGAGAACGCTGACCATTTTTGCCGCCTTGCTGTAAATCCTGCTCCAACTGTACCGCCAGCGAACTTGCCAGCAGCCCGCCTTGAACCGCCAGGCAGCTCAACCCGCCAGCAGTCAACCCGGTAATAAATGCGATCCAAATGTTCATCTTTATCCTTTATTGATAATCCGATAAAATATATCTTATTATAGAGCCCTGTCTGCATTTGTAAAGAGGTCAAATGCTGTGAAAAATGATAACCGAACCCACAAAACCTCTTTAATCAGTGCAATCATTGATTTCAATCAGTGGTCACAACCAGCGTAAATCAGTGGTCATAATCAGCGCAATCAGCACAATCAGTGGTTGTAATCAGCGTAATCAGCGCAATCAGCGTAATCAGTGGTTGTGGTTTGACTCCTTCTCGAAAATCGGATAAAATCAGGGTAGTTATTTACCCCACCCCCCTGGGGGGGGTAAGGAGATTGTATCATGACAGAACCCCAACATGTCACCTTGCCCATTACCGGAATGACCTGTGCCAACTGTGTCGCCACTGTTGAACGCAGCCTCAAGAAAGTCAACGGCGTCCAGTCGGCAACCGTCAACCTGTCTTCTGAGCGCGCCACCGTAGAGTTTGATCCATCTCTTGCTGGCCTGGATGATCTGATCGCCCGGGTGGAGCGTGCCGGCTATGGCATCGCGGCTGGCGAAGCAGATTTGATTATCCAGCGCCTCAGCGATGATAACGATGCCCGCCGCTTGCAGAAGACCCTCAGTGCTCTCCCTGGCGTACTCGAGGCTGCCGTTAATTTCGCCTCTGGCCGCGCCCATGTTCGCTACCTCCCCACCATGGTCAGCCAGATGGATCTGCGCCGCGCCATTCGTTCCGCCGGCTTTGACGCGCTTGAACTGGGCGGCGAAGCTGAAGATGCCGAGGCGAAAGCTCGCACCGCTGAAATTGCTTCTCAACGCCATTACCTGATCATTGGCCTGATTTTCACGCTTCCGCTGTTCCTCTTTTCCATGGGCCGCGACCTTGGCTTGCTGCCCGCCTGGGCGCACCAACCCTGGGCCAACTGGTTGATGCTGGCTCTTGCGCTGCCAGTGCAGTTCTATGTGGGTCGTCAGTATTATGTCTCCGCCTATAAGGCCTTGCGCAATGGCGCCGCCAATATGGATGTCCTGGTTGCCATGGGCTCCTCGGCAGCCTTTTTATATTCTTTGCCTGTGACCTTTGGCTGGATTGAAGGCCACGTCTATTATGAAACCGCTGCCGTCATCATCACCCTGATCAAGCTTGGCAAATACCTCGAAGCCCGCGCGCGCGGCGGCACCAGCGAAGCCATCAAAAAACTGATGGGGCTGCGGGCCCGCACGGCTCAGATCCTGCGGGATGGGGTGGAGCAGCAGGTGCCCGTTGATGAGGTCCGCGTCGGTGATGTTGTCCTGGTGCGCCCCGGCGAAAAAATCCCCGTCGATGGGGTGGTCCTGGAGGGCCGCTCATCTGTGGATGAATCAATGCTCACCGGCGAATCGCTGCCCGTTGAAAAAGGCCCTGGCGCCCCGGTCATTGGCGCCACCCTGAACAAACAGGGTCTGCTCCGTTTCGAGGCCACCCGGGTTGGCCGCGAAACTGCTCTGGCGCAGATCATCCGCCTGGTAGAAGAAGCCCAGGGCAGCAAAGCTCCCATCCAAAAACTGGCCGACCAGATTTCGGCGGTATTCGTCCCGGTAGTCATCGGCATTGCTACACTTACCTTCCTCATCTGGTTCTTCCTGGTACCCATTGCGGTCAACGCTGATGTCAGCCTCTTCACCCGTGCCTTGATCAAAATGGTCGCCGTACTGGTCATCGCCTGCCCCTGCGCCATGGGGCTGGCAACCCCCACCGCCGTGATGGTAGGCACCGGCAAGGGCGCCGAGCTGGGTGTCCTGATTAAAAACAGTGAAGCGCTGGAACGTGCCGGTAAATTGAGCGTTGTTGTGCTGGACAAAACCGGCACCATCACCCGCGGCCAACCTGCCGTGACCGATATTGTTCACAGCTTCCCCGCCGGCGAAAATGAACTCCTGCGCCTTGCCGCCTCGGTCGAAAAAGGTTCCGAACACCCCCTGGGTGAAGCCCTTGTGGCTGAAGCCGGCATGCGTGATTTGCCCCTCAGTGATCCGCTGGCATTCAAAGCCGAGGCCGGGCACGGCGTCCAGGCTCAGGTGGAGGGCCACACGGTGATGGTCGGCAGCCCGCGCATGATGGAACGCTATCAACAGGATTTGAATGGACTTTCAGCCGCCGTCGATCACCTTCAACAGGAGGCCAAAACCGCAATTCTTGTCGCCGTAGATGGTGTGGTACAGGGCGTTTTCGGCATCGCCGATACCATCAAAGATGGCTCCCTGGAAGCCATTGACCGCCTCCATGCCCTCGGGCTGAAAGTGATTATGCTCACCGGCGATAACCGCCAGACCGCCGCCGCAATTGCCCGCCAGGTGAATGTGGATGGTGTACTGGCTGAAGTGCTGCCCGGCGACAAAGCCGCCGAAGTCAAGCGCTTGCAGGCCGATGGCGCCGTTGTAGCCATGGTGGGCGATGGCGTCAATGACGCACCGGCGCTGGCTCAATCAGATGTAGGCATCGCCATCGGCACCGGGACTGATGTTGCCATGGCCTCTGCCCCTGTTGTCTTAATGAGCGGCGACCTGCGAGGTGTGCCGCGTGCCATTGCCCTCTCGCGTCGCACATTGCGAACCATCCGCCAGAATCTTTTCTGGGCCTTTTTCTACAATGTAGTTCTGATCCCCGCTGCAGCGCTTGGTTTGCTTAATCCAATGCTGGCTGCTGCCGCCATGGCCTTCAGCAGTATCTTTGTCGTTACCAATAGTCTCCGCCTGCGCAAATGGCAGGATCACTCAACCACTTCATAAGGAGTTGGATAATGAAAAATCTCCCCTCAATCAAATGGCTGTCTCTTCTGGGCATTTTGCTGACCCTGGTTGGCTGCACCGGCGGCATGGGTGGCATGCAGGCCGAATTTGCCGAAATGCCCGTTGGGATGGGGTATGCCAACGGCGAAAAAATCTATTTTATGCACACCGAAGCTTCCGATCCTGAAATCGCCCAGGCCCTCTCAGAGATGATGGATTCGCCGGTTCTCACCGTGCCTGCTCTGGCTCAAGTGCCCCTCGAGGCCCTGGCAAACGTGTACGTCTTTAAAAATGGCGTTGAAGGCAGCGGTCCGCTGGGCTATCAGGCGGATGTCTTTGATGCCCCGCCCGGCGACCCTGGTTATTCCCCCCTGCGCCGCATTGTCTGGGTCACCTATGAGCAGTGGGCTGATTCGCCCCAAACCGCCCACCTGCTCTATTCAGTAGATGAAATCTTCGTCGCCGAAGCCTCTGGCTTGCTGACTCTCGAACCCTCCAATATCGTGGTGAACATGCCTTTCGTCACCTGGGATGGCGATCAACGCTGATATCTCCTCACATTTTGGACTATAATCATCCCTATGGACTCCCAAGTTAAATTTCTCCCATTTCACGCCATTAATGACTTCATGCTGGACGAGTTTCGCCTGGAGGTTATCCGCACCGCCCTGGGTGGTCTGGATAATTTACCCGCCGAGCGTCGCAGCGCCATCAATAATCAGATCAAACGCCTGTTCAAAATCCCGGGTTTTCGCAACAGTGCAGCCGCTCCAATCGCCCTGAAAATTCGCAATGCCGTCCCGGTTTTTGAGGAATCTCCAGTGTTTGCCGCCGAGGTGCTTGCCGCCTGGACTGACCTGCATTCCGAACTGGCCAATCAGGTTCATGCCTTCCTCACCGAGCGCGGTTGGCCGCTCCTCCCGTTGGATGCCCCCCGCACCCGTTTGCCGGGCTTCCTCACCACCTGGCCTCGGGCTGAAGAATTTGAAGTCTTGGTGAAAGCCTTCCGTGAACAGCACCCCGACACCCCCGCCAGTGATGATGATATTTCGCTGATGGTGGCCTGGCTGTCTGGTCGTTTGCCCCTCGACCTGGTGGACGCGGCCTTTGAAACCCCCGCTGAGTAAGCGGCTTAATCCACAAACTCGACTTCGACGTTTTCCTTATCCTCCAGGCTGCCCTCAGCCTGGAGGTCAATATCACTGAACAGCGCGTTCTGATTAGCCTGGATAATGTGCTGTTTAATCAATTCCAGCATCGCCAGAAACGTCACCACAATCTCAGTCCGGCTCGCCTGTGGCGAAATCAACTTGCGAAAACTGGTTGTCCCAAGCTGCCTCAGCCCATCCAGCACCACCTTGATCCGCTCGCGGATGGTGATGCGCGGCATATTGACCACCTGACTTAACTCTGGCAGCCGCCCTGGGTGCGCAAAAATGTCCCGTGCCGCTTGCATCAGGTCTTCAATTGTCACACCGGTCAAATCCAACCGGGCCGTCACTGCCACTTTGGGCGGCGCCGCCACCCGCAGATAAGTTCGCCAGCCCGCATTTTGACGCGCCTCAAGTTCTCCGGCCAGTTCTTTGAAGCGTTTATACAAGATCAACTGCCGCGCCAGCGCCTCTGCCGGGTCTTCTTCATCCCCGCGCACACTGGGCAGCGCCGGACGGGGCAGCAGCGCCGCCGACTTGATTTGGATCAACCGCGCCGCAATCACCAGAAACGCCGAAACTTCCGCTGCATTGCGTTCTTCAAGCTGCTTCAAATAAGCCAGGTATTGATCCGTCACCTGCGCCAGTGCCAAATGCGTAATATCCAGCTCTGCGCGCTCAATCAACTCCAACAGCAAATCGAGCGGCCCCTGGTAAACCTCAGTTTCGACGGTGTATCCTTCCGCCTGGTGGGTGGCAACCTGAAAACTCACAGCCGCAATTATACCCTAGATGTTTATTCGGAATCTTTGTTTGACCGAATATAAGCTTCAACCGCGGCAACAAAACGATCCGCTTCTATAAAAGATTGGAGCGCTTCTTCTTCGTTTACTGTAAACACATCCCCATAATCGGTTTCTTGACGGCGCTGGAAAGCCAGATGGAGCGCTCTTGAAAGCTCCCTTGGGAATATTCCCGTCTTAATAAAGTTTCGATCGAAAAAAGCAACAACCCCGCTGTGCTTGGAAGTAATCTCTTGCCGAAGCGCTGTCAATGCCAACGCCGCATAAAACATTGCGTAATAAGCTCGGTTTATCGTTCCACGCAACAAACCCGCTTCACGAAGTGTGTTGGCTTCTCGTAAACTCTCATGGGCCTGTTCCAGCCGCATCTCAATCAACTGCTCAATTGGCGTTGGCGTCATACAGCAACACCTTCGGATTGGATAACACGTAGAATGGGGTTTCCAGCCAGCGGTCCATTGGTTAGAAGACTTGTGGAAGCAAGGAATGGTGATATCACCAGTCCATTATCCAGCCCAATTTCCCACGCTGTTTCCAGAATCTGTTGGTGTATACTCGGAGTGAGTATTGGAACCTCAATAAAAACATCCATGTCTGATTCGGCGTCTGCATCGCCGCGCGCCCGTGATCCAAACACAATCATCTTTTCAATCTGAGAAATGGTTTGAATCCGCTGTTTTAGCAATCTTGCAATTTGTGCATCTTGAGGTTCCAGCATCATAAACGCTCCTGCATTCATTATACAAGAAATCGAAGAAAAAACGCATCCAGGGTTAACGCTTACCCAAAACCTCAACCCGACCTCAGTACAGGATTATCTATCTCCCATTATAATTACTCTATGTCAGAAAAACATCTCTCCCATCTGGATGAACACGGGCGCGCTCACATGGTCGCTGTTGGCGCCAAGCCCGATACCGAGCGCGTCGCCATTGCCCGCGGCGAAGTCCATCTTCAGCCCGACACGGTCGCCCTCATTCGCCAGGGTCTGATGAAAAAAGGCGATGTCCTCACCGTGGCCCAGATTGCTGGCATCCAGGCTGCCAAGCGCACTGCCGACCTCATTCCCCTCTGTCATCCCATCCCCTTGCATCAGATTGCCGTGGACCTCGCCCTTGATGACACGCTCCCCGGAGTGGTCATTACCGCCACAGTCCGCACGGTCGGCAAAACCGGTGTGGAAATGGAAGCCCTGACAGCGGTTTCAGTTGCTGCCCTGACTATCTATGATATGGTCAAAGCGGTCGAAAAGACGGGCCGCATTCAGAACATCCGCCTGCTGGAAAAACATGGCGGCTTAAGCGGAGATATCGTCAATGAGTGACCTGCCCTTCACCATCCTGTTTTTTGCCCACTTCAAAGAGCTTGCCGGAGCCCCTCAAGTTGAGATCCATTTACCCCTAAATGCCACCGTTGCCGATCTCAAAGCCAGGCTTGCCTCCATTATCCCCGCCCTGGTCAATGCACTGCCCACCGCCGTAGTTGCCATTAATCAAGAATTTGGCTTTGACGAAGATCTCATCCCTCCGGGCGCTGAAATTGCCCTCTTTCCGCCTGTCAGCGGCGGCTCGGGCGCGCTCATTCAGGCCCAGGTCACCACTGAACCCTTGGACCTGAACCAACTCACCGCCCAACATGTGGATGCCGAAACCGGCGCGGTGTGCCTCTTTGTCGGTGTTGTGCGCGGCGAAACCCACCGCGGCGCGGCCCATACCACTGCCTCGCTGGAATACGAAGCCTACACCGCCATGGCTGAAGCCAAGCTCCGCCAGATCGGTGCTGAAATCCAATCCCGCTGGCCTCAGGTCCTTCAAATTGCCCTTGTCCAGCGGATTGGCATCCTGGAACCCGGCGCTCCTTCGGTTGCAGTCATCTGCACCGCCGCCCACCGTGATGAGGGCGTCTTTGAAGCGGCGCGTTACGGCATTGATCGCCTGAAAGAAATTGCACCCATCTGGAAAAAAGAAATTGGCCCCAGCGGCGAAACCTGGGTGGATGGTGATTACCACCCCCGGCCTGGAGATTAACCCATGCCGACCATTCGCTGTACCCTTTGCCAGACCCCTTACCCACCCCAGGGCTTTCCCTACCGCTGCCCGGAGTGCGGCGGCACCTTTGACTTTGGCGCCCCCCCGCAATTTGATCCCACTTGCATTGACCCTTCTCTGCCGGGCCTGTGGCGTTACCGCCATACCTTTGACCTTTCCGCTGATGCCCCTTTGGTCACTCTGGGAGAAGGCATCACCCCCTTGCTCTGGCAGTCCGTGCAGGGCCACTCGGTTGGCCTCAAGCTTGAATCGCTCAATCCAACTGGCTCCTATAAAGACCGCGGCAGCGCCGTGTTGGTCAGCCAACTCCTTGCCCGCGGCGCTCAGCGCGCCGTGGAAGATTCATCTGGCAATGCCGGCGCCTCGTTTGCTGCCTATGCCGCTCAGGCCGGGCTGCCTGCCCGGGTCTATGTCCCCGAATCCGCCTCCGGCCCCAAGCGTGATCAAATTGAACGCTATGGCGCCGAACTAATTGCTGTTCCTGGCCCGCGCTCCGCTGCGGCGCAGGCTGTTCTGATGGAAGCCGAACAGGGTGTGCCGTATGCCAGCCATGCCTATCTCCCCTATGGCCTTCCCGGCATCGCTACAATTGCCTATGAGCTGTGGGAATCGTTGGGACGCCAGGCTCCCGGCTCGGTGATTGCCCCTGTGGGGCATGGTGGGCTGCTGCTGGGGCTTGTCCGCGGCTTTGCTGCCCTGCTGCAGTCTGGTTCAATCGCCCGGCTCCCCTATTTTGTCGGCGTCCAGGCGGCTGCCTGCGCTCCGCTGGTCCTGGCAGCCCGGCAGGGTGCCGCAGCTTTGGAGAACGCCCCCGAGGGCGCGACCATCGCCGAAGGTGTCCGCGTCCGCCGCCCGGTGCGCGGAGAGGCCCTTCTGGCTGAAATTCCTCCCACCCGGGGCTGCTTTGTTGCCGTCGACGAACTGCGCATCCTCCCCGCTTTTGATCAACTTGCCCGCCGCGGCGTCTTTGTCGAACCTACTTCTGCCTTGGCCTGGGCAGCCCTTCTCGATAATCTGGAGAAATTGCCTGCCCCGATTATTGTGATTTTGACCGGTTTGGGGTTAAAATACAGACCGCACTAAATCATGTCATTTGAACTCATGGAACGCAAGCCACCTGACTATCCCGGTGAGGTGTCTGCCGCTCCCGGAGTTCTTGGAGGATACAATGGAACGACCGGAATTTGAGGGCGAGCACGAAGCGCCTCTGACCTTTGCCCACCGCGTGGGTCTGCAATTTACCGACTGGCTCCTGCTCAGTCGAGCGCTTACCCACCGCTCCTACCTTAATGAGCATCCCGAAGCCCTCGAAGACAACGAGCGCCTCGAATTTCTGGGCGATGCGGTACTGGATTTCATGGTGGGCGCCTGGCTCTACAACGAATACCCCGAAATGCCCGAAGGCGACCTGACCCGCATGCGTTCTGCCCTCGTCTATACCGAGCAGCTGGCTGTCTTTGCTCGAGAACTGGACCTGGGCCTGGCGCTGCGCCTGGGCCGCGGCGAAATGCAGGGCGGCGGTCGTGATCGTGATCCCCTGCTCTGTGATGCCTTTGAGGCGCTGATCGGCGCCTTGTATCTGGATGGCGGCATTCCGGCGGTGGAGCGCTTCATGGCGCCCATGCTCACCCGTGCCGCCGATGATATTTTGATCAACCGCAAAAACGAGGATCCCAAGAGCCGCCTGCAGGAATGGGCCCAGGCCCAGGGCTACGCCACGCCCCACTACGAAACCACCAGCGTCACTGGCCCTGACCATTCAAAAGTGTTTGAGGTCAGTGTCCTCATTCGGGGTGAAATCTGGGCCACTGGCACCGGCCACAGCAAGCAGGCGGCTGCCAAAGAAGCCGCCCGCCTGGCGCTGGAAAAAATTGGGCAGGATATCACATGACCCTGCGCCTCAAATCTCTCGAATTGCACGGCTATAAAACCTTTGCCAGCCGGGTTGTGTTTGAATTCCCCGGCAATATCGCCGCCATTGTTGGCCCAAACGGTTCAGGCAAATCCAATGTTGCCGATTCCCTCCGCTGGGTCTTGGGTGAGCAGTCTTTCAGCCTGCTGCGCGGCCGCAAAACCGAAGACATGATTTTTGCCGGTTCCGAGCAGCGCCCCCGCGCCGGTATGGCGCAGGCTACCATCACCTTCAATAACGAAGACGGCTGGCTGCCCATTGATTATTCCGAAGTCTCAATTGGCCGCCGCGCCTTCCGCGATGGCGATAACGAGTATGTGCTCAACGGGCAGCGCGTCCGCCTCAAAGAAATTGGCGAACTCCTGGGCCAATCGGGCCTGTCAGAACGAACCTATACCATCATTGGTCAGGGTCTGGTTGATACCGCCCTCTCCCTGCGCCCGGAAGAGCGCCGCCGCTTTTTTGAAGAGGCCGCCGGCATCGGCCTCTACCGTGCCCGGCGTGAAGAATCCCTCAATCGCCTGGAAACAACCCGCCGCAACCTCGAGCGAGTCCTGGATATTCTCAGCGAGCTGGAGCCGCGCCTCAAAAGCCTTGAACGTCAGGCCCAGCGTGCCCAGGAATATGAACGCATCAAAGCCGACTTGCGCCTGTTGCTGCGTGATTGGTATGGCTACCACTGGCACACCTCACAGAAAGAACTGGCGCATGCCCAGGATATTGTGCGCGTGCACGAGTTGAAGGTTGAACAGGCGCGCGACAAGCTCGCCGGTGTTGAAATTGAACTGAAAACCCTGCGCGAGCAGCTTAACCAGCTCCGTGCCGAACTCAATGAATGGCACAGCCAGTCTGCCGACCTGCACAACCAGTGGGAAAAAATCAGTAAAACCCTCGCCGTTTTGGATGAGCGCGAGCGTGCCCTTTCAGATCAGCAGGCCGCACTCCAAACCGATCTGGCGACTCGCGAGGAAGAACAGAACGCCCGCCAGCAGCAGGCCGCAGCCTCTACCGAGGAATTGACCCGTCTTCAGGCTGAACAGGCTGAAGCTCAGTCGCAGGTCGAGGCCGCCCGCCAGCAGCTTGCTGCGCGTCAGCAGGAGCGGGCAGGAATTGAAGAATCCCTGCGCAATGCCCGCCGCCAGATGGTTCAGGCCGAAACCCGCCAGGTGCAGTTGAAAGCCCATCAAGCCGAACTTGAGACCCGCCTGGAATCCCTGAATAAAAACCAGTCCAACCTCAACACCCAGGCCGAACAAACCGCTGCTGCTTTCAAACAGGCTGAAGAACGCCGTGCCGCCACCGAGGCGCAGCGCGCCGCCGCTGAAACCGCCCTGCGTCAGGCCGAAGAAGCCCTTCAAACCGGTCAGCGCCGCCTGACAGAACTGGAAGCCGAGCGCAAAGACGCCCTCGATGTGCGCAACGCTCTGGAAGGTCAGCGCTCCCGCCAGCGCGCCCAGTTGGATGTACTTGAACAGGCCGAAGCCTCATTCAGCGGTCTGAACGAAGGTTCCCGCCGAGTCCTCGAAGCTGCCCGCCAGGGCCACCTCAAAGGTCTCTATCAGGCTTTAGGGCAGATCATGGAAGTCCCTGCTAATCTGGAAACCGCCATTGCCGCCGCCCTTGGTGAAGCCCTGGATGGCGTCCTGCTGGAAACTCAGACCGACCCCGAAGAAGTGCTGGCCCTGCTGGAGGCCGGCCCCAAAGGCCGCGCTGTCCTCCTGCCTGTGGATTGGGCTCGCCCAACCGCCCTGGAAATCTCGTCTTCTGATGACTGCCTGGGGATTGCTGCCAATCTGGTGAAATCCTCAGCCGATTACAGCCCGGTGGTTGATCTTTTGCTCGGGCAGGTTGTCATTGTCAAAGACCGTGCCGCCGCCCGCCGCATGGTAGCCGATTTGCCCGCCGCCGGTCGCGTGGTCACCCTCAAAGGTGAAGTCTTCACCGCCTCTGGTCTGATTATTGCCGGGCAGGAAGCCCGTTCTGGCATGGTAGGTCGCAGCCGCCAGAAGCGTGAGCTGCAGGAAGCCCTCGAATCCGTTGAACGTCAATTTAACGAACATCAGGCGGAACTACGCCGCCTTGAAGCTCAATTGGAGCGCGAGCGCGCTGACCGCACAGAGCGCGAGAAAACGCTCAAAGCAGCCTCGGCTCAAGTCAGTGCCGCCAACCAATCCCTTCAACAGGCCCAGTTAGCTGTCGAGCAGGCCCGTCAGCGCGGCGAATGGCTGCGCGGCCAGTTGAAAGACCTTGAAACTCAGGTCCAACGCGCCCAGACCGAATTACAGCGCTCGGCTGATGAAGTCAAAGCCGCCATTACCCAGGCCGAATCCTATAACCAGCAGGTACGCGCTGCCGGTCATAAGCTGGATGCTTTGCCCCTGGACGAATTCCAGGCCCAGGTTGTCCATTGGAACACTACTGCCGCCGTGGCTGAGCGCGCTGCCCGGGATGCTGCCCGTCGGGTAGAAGAATATCAACAGGCGCTTTCAGCCAACGCCCGCCAGCAGCAAGAAATCCGCCAGCGTTTGAGTGACACAGCGGAACAAATGGCCCGTTTGCAGACCGAAAAAATCACCTTGCACACAGCTGAGAACGAACTCGATGAGCAAATTCAGGCCGCCCGCCGCAAGATTGAACCCGCCGAACAGCGCTTGCGCAGCCTTGAAACCCAGACCGCCGCTGTGCAGGATAATTACACCCTCTGCCAGCAGGCCGTCAGTGTTGCCGACCGCCACGCCACCCAGTCCCAATTGGAACTCAGCCGCCAGCGTGAAGCCCTGGAATCGCTCCAGCGCCGGATCGAGGATGATTTCGGCCTGGTCTCATTTGAATACACTCCCACAGTCTCGGGCCCTACGCCGCTGCCCCTTGATGGTATGGTTGAGCAATTGCCCCATGTCGAGCAGTTAGCCCCTGAAATCGAAGAAAGCATCAACCGCCAGCGCTCCCAACTTCGCCGCATGGGCGCCATCAATCCCGACGCCCTCACAGAATACCGCTCTGTCAAAGAACGCCTCGAATTTTTGACCGGCCAGGTGGAAGACCTGCGCCGCGCCGATGCTGATTTGCGTGAAGTCATTGCCGAGCTGGATACCCTGATGAAAAAAGAATTCCGCCGCACCTTTGACGCTGTTGCGGCTGAATTCCGCCAGATGTTCACCCGCCTGTTCGGCGGCGGCTCCGCCCGCCTGATGATGACCGATGAAGATAACCCCACCGAGACCGGTATTGATATCGAAGCCCGCCTGCCCGGGCGCCGTGAGCAGGGCCTGTCCCTCCTTTCCGGCGGCGAGCGCAGCCTCACCGCTGTCGCCCTGATCTTCTCACTGCTGAAAATTTCGCCTACGCCCTTCTGCGTGCTAGATGAAGTGGACGCCATGCTCGACGAGGCCAATGTCGGCCGCTTCTGCGAACTGCTCCGTGAATTATCGCAAACCACCCAGTTCGTCGTCATCACCCATAACCGCACCACCGTCCAGACTGCCGACGTGATCTACGGCATCACCATGGGCCGCGACTCCGCCAGCCAAATGATTAGCCTGCGCCTGGATGAAGTCTCCGACGACATGATCCGGCGTTCAGATTAATGAGACCTGTTGGATAAATCAACAAAAAACGGGCGGCTTATGCCGCCCGTTTGACGTTCTTCTATACTTGCGATCTACTGATAATCTGCCCAGGTGGGGGTGGTGGGCACTGCCGGCATCCAGACATCCGGGAATTTTTCAATCTTCAGGCCAGTTTTAACATCTTCCAGCCATTGACCGAAAACAACTTCGCGGTAGTTGGTTAGTTCCGCAGCCGTCAGAGGTCGTTCTTCATGGCCCACAACCTGAATCAGGTGCCACCCATGTTCAGTTTCGACCGGTTGGCTGATCGTGCCAACTTCCTGGCTGAATGCAGCTTCTTCAAACGGTTTGACCATCGCGCCGCGCGTGAACCAGCCCAGGTCGCCACCCTTGGTGTTATTGGAGGTGTCGCTCGAGTAGATCATCGCCAGCTCGCTCCAATCACCGCCAGCCAGCAGCAGGTCGTACACAGCCTGTGCTTCTTCCTGGCTTGCAACCAGAATATGCCGCGCCCAAACCTGATCCTGAATAGGCTGCACATCGGCGGTCAGCAGTTCAAACATCTTATCCCGATATAACTTGGCGCGGTACATATCGCGCAGGTCTTTTTCCGGGAAATCAAAAGCTTTGATTCCGTCTATGTAGTTTGTGTAATTATCTTCAAACACATCCAACGTGTATGCCGTTGCCGTGGGCAAGGGCGTGGCGCTGGGCCCGGTGGTTGGCTCGGGGGTAGCGGTTGGCTCAGGGGTCGCCGTAGGCGGCACAGCCGTTGCTGTAGCCGTAGCGGTGGGCACGGGCGTCTCAGGCGTTGCCGTAGCTTTGGCGGTCGGCGCTGTGGTCGGTGTGGCCGTATAAGCCACAACCGTCAACTGCTGCGCCCCAACTGTCAGTGTCGGGAAGACTGTCGCCGTAGCCGTGGGCACAGGCGTCCCATTGGCATAGAACCCAAAAGCTTCCTGCAGGGCAATGTCAACTTCTTCATCACTGACAGTGATGCCGCGAGCAATGGCTTCTTTTTCAATCACAATCTCGTTGATCATGGCATCTAACGTATCATTGCCCAGCGTTTCGGCAGCCAGGTTGGCATCAGCATCCTCAAGAATTGCGTTCGGGTCCATGCCAAACTGCTGATAGATTTGGGCATACTGAAGCGCAGAGGTAATAATAGCATGTCGCTGGAAGCGGGCCCGGGCCTCGAAATCAGAGACCGTGATTTTTTCGTTATCAACAATCGCTACTGCCTTCAGCGGTTTGAAGACGTATTCCTGCAGCAATCCCGCTGCAACCAGTCCGACCACGAGCACAGCCACAACCGCCACGCCAATCAGCAGCCAGCGGCGCTGCTGGCGTTCTCGCGCCACACGATCTTGATGATGTTTATTGGCGACTTTTTGTTTGAAGACCTTGTCGTTAATTTTGATTTCTTTAGCCATACTGGCCTTTCATCATAAAATGAGGGGCAATGGGCGGATGACCCGTTGCCCCTGCAGAGTGTGTTGGTGTATCTCGCCAGGCTTAGCCGTTGCGGTCTTCCACGTAGGGAAGCAGCGCAATATGGCGGGCGCGTTTCACGGCGCCAGCCAGTTCGCGTTGATGGCGAGCGCAGGTGCCGGTTTGGCGGCGGGGGCGGATCTTACCTTCTTCGGTAACGAACCGGCGCAGCATATCCAGCGCTTTATAGTCAATTTTCAGGTTTTTGTCGGCGCAAAATTGGCAGATTTTGGGGCGGGCCATATAACGGCGGCCACCCATCATCTGTTCGCCTTCAACCATATTTTCTTCAGACATTGGACTTACTCCTAAAATGGATATTCGTCTTCGACGTCGTCAGCGACTTCATCGGCAGACGTGGTGCCAGCGTTTGTATCCCGGCGTTCGCCCAGCATCATCATCTCAGCCGCCACAACCTCCACACTGGAATGTTTCACGCCTTCAGCGTCTTCCCAGCGGCGGGTTTGCAGCCGGCCCTCAATGTAAACTTGCTGGCCTTTGGTCAGGTATTGCTTGCAGATTTCTGCCAGGTTGCCCCACGCAACGATGTTGAACCACTCCGTCTCGGTCTTACGTTCACCGTCTGCAGTGCTCCACGAGCGGCTGGTCGCCACGCTGAACGTGGTCACCGGCTTGCCCGATGGCGTATAGCGCATTTCGGGGTCGCGCCCCAGATGCCCAATCAACATCACTTTGTTCAGTCCTCGGCTCATCGTACAATCTCCTTGCAATCACCGTCTGATACAAACGTCTTTGAGACTGGCCTACTCAACATTCGAGATGAGGAAGCGCAAAATTACTTCCTGGAACCGCAAGTTGCGTTCCAGGTCGGCCGCGAATGCAGGCGCAAACTGTGCATGCAGCAGCACATATTGGCCTTCGCGTTGCTTGCGGATGAGATAGGCCATGCGGCGTTTACCCCACATGTCCACCTGAGAAACCGCACCGCCGGATTCGACGATCCAACCCTTGATTTTCTCAATCAGCGCGGTCACAGCGCTTTCTTCGAGTTCAGGATTGAGGATGACGATCACCTCATAGTTACGCATTATATGGAAACCTCCTTTCCCTGGGATTGCCCCTGGTCAACATCGTGGATGCAGCCAGAGGCGGAAAGGCAGCAGCCATTGGCTGCCGACTTATCGAAGCCGGATTATAACATATATCCCTCAATTTACCTAATCATTGTTCCAAAAGTCAAAGTGATGGATTACAATAGATTTAACAAAAATAGACAAATTTCACTTCTGTCTGATGAGTTCTAATTTCACCGTACCCATATTGCTGCTCTTCAAAGGAGATTCCCCATGCAAATTGAAATTCTCTACCGCCCCTCTTATTCCGTTGCCCAGGTCCGCCTGAACACCGGTGAGGCCATCCTTGCTGAACCCGGCGCCATGGTGGGCATGTCGCGCGGCATTCAGGTTGAAACCCGCATGCGCGGCGGTTTGATGCAGTCCCTGGCGCGCGCCGCCCTGGGCGGCGAATCTTTTTTCACCAACACCTATCGCGCCGCCGCTGCTGGTGATGAAATTCTGCTTGCCCCCACCCTCCCCGGTGACGTTACCGTTCTGAACCTTCAAAATCAAGAATTCCTCGTTCAATCGGGTTCCTTTGTCGCTTCCGCCGAAACAGTCACAACTGATACCAAATGGACCGGCGCCCGCACCTTCTTTGGCGGCGAAGGCCTCATTATGCTGCGCTGCAGTGGTGCCGGCGAACTGATCTTATCCAGCTATGGCGCCATCCATTCTATCGACCTGGCTGCCGGGCAGACCTACACCATCGATACCGGTCACCTGGTCGCCTTTGAGCGCGCCATGAAGTATGAAATCCGCACCCTTGGCGGCATCAAATCCACGCTGCTTTCCGGTGAAGGCCTGGTGGTAGACCTGACCGGCCCCGGCCGCGTTCTGCTGCAAACCCGCAACAAGCGCGCCTTCCTGGACTGGCTTATCCCACAACTGCCCAACAAATCGAACAGCTAGCCTCGCTAAGGTTGGCAGAATAGCTGCTCACTGAGCGTGAGATTTGCCGCATCGATGGACAACCCTTCCTCCTCCATCCGGTGAATCGCAGTGCAGGCTTGCCAGCGGGCAAACGGGTCGCTTTCCACCCCTTCTGCCGCGGTGGTAAGCCCGGCTTCATCTCCAAGCATCAAGGCCGATTGTGCCAGCGCCAGCCATTCTATCCCATCGCTGGGGCTGAATCCTTGGCCTAATCCTTCAGTAAACATATCATAAGCAGTCTGCCAGTCTTCTTCCTGGAGGGCCAGTTCTGCCTTTTCATAATAATAACACCAGGTTTTCATAGACTCTGTGCCAAAGGGAATGGCTGGCATCACCGGATTGCCATCAGGCAAAATCGCGTTCGTTGCCCCATACCGCTCCATGACCAGAATATTGGCATTGTCTGCCGCAGATCCCCGCGGCCACCGGTGATCCAGAATGTGAATGCAGGAACTTAGGCTGGGCTGAGTGATAATCAGTGTATTTTGATACGAAACGGGTATTGTATGCGTCCGGTAGGTGCCATCCCTATCCTGAGCCCGGATTAAAACATCCTGCATAACAAATCGAGTCACGGCATCTGCCCCCAGGGTGTATTGCACCGGGATCTGGGCGTTGGTTTGCGGGTAATAAATAAGGTTTGCTGCTCCCCACATGCTGTCAGTGACATCCATATTGTTCGGCAGTGGGTAATAAATCAACAGGGTTGTTCCTGGGCGAATATTGGGCGCCCGCCAGACCATCTGCTGCCAAAATTGCCTGATAACCATTTCCTCATGCACAGCGGCTGTAGAGTTTGCATAGCCGGTTGCCACAGCAACAAAGACCAAAATGGCTGCCAGTGCTTTCTGGATACGATGGTTTTGTACCAGATTAACCATCCCCACAATAAAAACTGCCCCTGCCAGCGAAGCCGGCAGCGCATAATGCGAAAAGCGCTCAAAATCCACTGTCCGGTTAGCCATAATGACGGGCAGCAGACCAAACATAACCCCCAGAATACCCACAACGACCGTCTCAAGTGCCCATTGATCTGCTTTTCCACCTGGCGGAGCTAATTTTTGCGGTTTTATCCAACTGGCTGCCAGCAGCGTAAAAATTACGGCTGTTGTGGTTAAAACCACACCCAGCCCAATCTTTTGCGCCTCCAGACTTAAAAAGGCGTCATAAAACGGAACCAGCCACGCCTGCAGGCTGACTGTGAGCGTGCTTTGAATCAGTTTTAATGCCCATGTCAGGCTGGTCGCCAGAGGAGCATGCCACAATACCGAAAGTTGGGCCTGCACATCAGTGTCGCTGCGGATATTATTGAAAATAAACAGCCGCCAGGCCAGAAAGCCAATCGGAATGACAAGGTTAATTGCCCAGGCGCTCAAGGTTTTTCCAATCAGTTTCCTTTTGCTTGTTTCAGCAGCGTTTTGTCTTAGCACCAGCCCGATGCACAACCAGCGAAAAACTTCCATTCCAATTGCGTATTCCACCAGCAGCAGGGCCGCCCATCCGCTGATAATTGCTCCGGCGAGCCAGATAAGTTTTTGCGGCAGGTGTGTCCCCCGGAACGCTTGGATTGTCATCGCAATTGAAAATACATGCAGTCCAACACTTAACACCATGGGTTGATACTCAACCCCGGCGACCCACCACAAATATCCGGGGTAAACACAGAACAACACAGCCATTAAAGTGGCTTGCCAGTGCTTGTTGGGCCATAACAAATTAAAAAGCCACAAAGCACCCATTCCGCCTAAAATGCGCCATAGAAAAGATGTCAAATGATAAGGCAATGGCTGGGTACCAAAGAGGTTGAATAAAACCTCAAACAGATAGCCTCGTGCGGGTCGGTCAATGCTGAACATCTCATGAAAGACCCGCGCCCCGGCTGAGGCGCCGTCCATCATATAGTACCAATCGTCGCGGAAATAAGTCACCTGTCCAATATTGGGCAGGTAAGTCAATCCACCAATCAAAACAATCAGGCACATGGCAATCAGAATAGGGTGTTTGGGTAAGAGACGCATAATCTTCCTTGATACACAGAGAGAAATGAAATTTGCACCCCACCAGGTCTATTTATTAAGCAGGCCTTCTAAAGAAGCTCTTCTCAAATACGCCCGAAAAGCTGCTGTTTCATTCAGCAATGCCTTGAGATCCCTGTCCGCGCTGGCCTGCAGGCCGGGTAGAGCCGGGGCGCCGCCTGCCTCAATTTGAACGCGCCCCAGTTGTGTAGCCACAATCTGAATTTTCCCTTGTGAAGCCAGCCACTTAATCCCTGCCTGCACGGTCACTTCGCGCTGCGCCATCGCCGCGGCCAGTTCAGACCACCCGGCCCAGCCTTGCCGCTGCCGGATGGCATATTGAACCAGCCCCATCAGGCGCTTCAGAAAGTCGTTGATCTGCCCATCCGGGGGCGTTATCCCCACAAAAATGACTCGCTGCGGATTCACTGTTTGCACCGCAATCTGCAGCTCCAGCGGCCCGGGAGGCAGGTTCCAGACAACCAGTGTCTCCGCCGGGGTCAGGTGATACCGGTCCGCTCCCGGCAGGTGCGCTTTATCGGCCCCCTCAACCCACAACATTCCCGCATTATCCGGGTCCAATTGGCTCAATTGATCTGCCGGATTTTCTGTCGTTCTCAAGTCCACAATCTCAAGCGGTTTTGGTGCCGCCGTGATACCGATACCCGGCCCTTCAATTTGCCGGGCGTGCAGCCATTCAACCTGCAAGGCCGCCTGTCCCCTGAAGCTGGACGCCTGCAGGGTGTATGCCAGGTCAAAGCGCCCTTCGGGCAGCGGTGAACCGGCCCCCTGCCACCACAGCACCTTGCGCGTGTTCCCGGCCTCATCTTCCACCAGCAGTTGCAGATGCTCCTGCGTTCTTCCAATAAAGCTCCATGAGCGCAGCATCAGGTTGCGGGTTGCCAGCGTCAGGGGCGGATTCCCCGGTCCAAATGGCGCCAGTCGGGCAATGTCCTCGCTGAGCTCCAGTGAGAGGTCGGTCAGCGGCAGGAAGGCATCAATTGCCATCTCTGCCGCCGGGCGTTCTCCTGCCCGCATTTGCCGGACAGTGCGCGCCAGTGCCCGCCTGAATTCAGGCAGCTTTTCCTCTGCCAATGATAACCCTGCCGCCATCGGATGCCCCCCAAACCCCAACAGCAAATGCTGGTTGGCCGCAATCGCCGCCGTAATGTTGATCCCTTCCACCGACCGCGCTGAACCCCGGGCGGCCTCGCCAGGTGGGGCATGTAATAATAGCGTGGGTAGTTGATACAGCTCCACCAGCCGGCTGGCAACAATCCCCACCACGCTGGCCGGCCATTCCGGGTGGGCCAGAATCAATACCGCTTCATCTAGCACCGCCGGATTTTGGGCAATCTGCGCCTGCGCTGCTCGAAACACCTGGTCGCACAGCAGCCGGCGTTGGGCGTTCAACCCTTCCAGGTGCACTGCCATCTGGCGTGCTGCGGCAATTTCGCTGGCGGTCAAAAAATCTACAATTGAGTTGGCGTCATCCAGCCGACCCAGTGCATTCAGTCGCGGTGCCAGCATAAAACTGACATGCTGCTCATTAAGTTGTTCTGCCTGTGCGCCGGCCAGTTCCAGCATCGCCTGAATTGCCGGGCGGGGGTGTTCTCGCAGCCGCTCCAGGCCTTTCTGCACAATCCAACGGCTGTCGCCGGTCAAAATAGCCAGATCCGCCACAGTTCCCAACGCTGCCAGGTCAAGCTGATCTGCAGCGACCTCTGGCCTGCCTGCCTGCTGGCAGATTTCCATCAGTAGTTGATAGGCCACTCCCGCGCCGCACAAGGTTCTCAGGGAATGCCCCTCCGGTAGCCGCTGCGGATTGACAACCGCCCGCGCCGCCGGCAGCGTTTCTGCCAGCGTATGATGATCCGTAACCACTACATCTACGCTCATGGATTGCGCATAGTCAATTGATTCGTGCGCTGTGACGCCCGTGTCGCACGTCAGGATAACTTCAACCCCCTGCGCCAGAAATTCTTTCAGCGCCGCCAGTTGAATTCCGTGCGTCTCGCGTCCTCGCACCGGGATATGATGAATAACGCTGCCACCCAGCGCTCGCAGCCCCGCAACCAGCAGGGTGGTGGCAGTCTGCCCATCCACATCAAAATCTCCCCAAACCCCAATCCGCTCGCCGTTCTTCAGCGCTTGCATCATCCGTTCAGCCGCATTGCCCAGGTCGGGCAGCTCCAGCGGATCGGTGACCGGGTAATGCTCGGCAAACAGGAATCGCCGCGCGGCCTCAATGCTTTTAATCCCTCGCCGGACCAGTGCTTCGCTGATGAGCGCATGCCCCCCCACAAATTCGGCCAATTCAGCGGGCACCTCCACCGGCGCCGGCTCAATCCAGATCGTCGCTGCGCTCATCAGAAAGCAATCTCACCAATCTGGTCAAAGTCCAGGGTCAGCGGTCCGTCATCCAGCTCAAATTCGTCCATCTCGCCGCTTCCCGCACGCTCTCCCCGATTGCAAAGTGAGCGGTAATTGCAGTAGGCGCACCGCCGTTCATCCAGCGTCAGCGGAAACGGCCGCTCTAAATGGCTTAGCTGGACAATTTCCTCAATTCGCGCCTGAATTTCCTGCCGGTCTGCCTCTGCCTGCGCCGGGCTGTAAGCCAGCTTTTCCAGATTTTGGGGCTCGTTGGCAAACCAGTAGATCATTTCAATCTGCTCTGTCTGAATAGGCTGATCGCCATTCAAATAGGCGCCGCCCTCTACCAGCAGTAGCCGGTACAGCCTGGTCTGAATGCGCTCCATCAGGGTATTGTGACTGGGTCGCCGCCGTGAGGTTTTCCAATCCACGATGACAGCTTTCTCACCCGGCACGATGCACAGTAAATCAAACTTGGCAATCAGCCGGTGGGTGCCAAAGGGCGCGCTGAGGGTAAATTCCGGGTAATGCGACCCTGGCAGCTGGTGAGGTGCATAATCCAGGTATGCCTGCCACCAGTTCCGCAGCTGCAGATCGCCGGGCAGCAGCGCTTCTGCGGCCAGCCCAATCTGATGTTGGTGAATAAGATGATGAAACTGGTTGCCCAGCAGCATATCCTGCTCAGCCTGCAGCACCGGCTCTGTTTGCGGCGCCGGCCAGGCCAGCTTCAGCAAATGCCGCAGTTCAAACCGCCGGGCGCAGTCCACAAAATCCTGCAGGTTGTTCTGGCTGAAATGAAAATTACCCGGCAGCGGCATGTTTTTTCTCCCAGAAGGCTTGCAGTTCCACCAGTGCAGTGGCTGGCTGCGCTTCACTCTTGATAATTTTTCCCGTGTTCCAGGTCACAATCAGCTCTCGCTTTGCCCGGGTGATGCCAACGTACAGCAGCCGCAGCCGTTCGGCGCTGTAATCAAACCGGGCTTCCTGCGTGGCGGCCCCTTCTTCCATGTATATCCCCGCCACATCCCCGCGGATCAGTGCTTCTAACTGTGCCAAACCCTCAGCTTCCAGGTTCAACGATCCGCGCACATACCAGCGCTCGCTGATGTACCGGTCATAAGGCTGCGCGCCCGGAAAATCATAATTATTCACCGACATCAAATAAACCCGATCCCACTCCAGCCCCTTGGCCTTATGAATCGTTGCCACCACCACCTTGCCTCGGTGTCGGTCGGGGTCAAACCCGCTGTCTTCTTCGCCAAACCCCAGCAGCTTGCGCCGGTTGCGTGAAATCTCTCCCAGTTCGTTGGCAAAATCGGGCAACTGCCATTCGGGGTGCAGCGCTCCGGCGCGCTCCAGCAGCAGCGCCAGCTTATGCGACATCGCCAGGTCAGACGGATTGCCAAAAATATCGGTTGCAATCGTCAGCACCAGTTGATCCACCGGCAGCAGCACAGCCGCCTGCCACCGCTGGATATAGCTCCGAAATGCCATCAAATCCCGGATGATCTCCGGGCCACCCGCCAGCGTTTCCAGCCAGTCGCTCCCCGGCAGCGGCCAGATAAAATCTTCCAGGTTGGCGCACTTTTGCAGCACATCGGCCCCGGCTGCTTTGAGCGCCGTTCCCTGCGCCGGATCGACCTCCGGGGGGAGCGGCAGCCGGGTATAAACATCCGCCAGCTTGCGCGGGGCGGTGGGGTCAGCCAGTGCCTTCAGCACGGCCGCCAGCATCTCCGCCGTCTCTCGGGTGGATTGACTGCTCTGCAGCAGCTCCACAACCTCAATCCCGGCTTCCTGCAAGGCCTCAACCACTTTGGCGCCGCGCTCGTTGCGCGGGGTCAATACTGCCACAGTCCAATCACTATGTTCTGGCAGCCAGTGTTTCAGGCTGCGCACAATCGCCTCAATTTCCTTTTCCGGTGTGTACCGGGTGTTGATTAACTTGATCCCTTCCGGCTGATCTTCCGGGTTGGGTTGTGGATCATCCGGCTGCGTCGGCAGAATATAAGGCAGGGTCAGTGCCTCGCGCAGCTCCCGCACCGGATGCGCCTCACGCGTCCAGCTAATCAGGTGATTTGCCAACCCAATAATGCTCTTTGTGGACCGTCCCGACTCCGCTAGATTGGGCGCCAGCACACCCGTCTCCTTCCGGAAATCCAGCAGAAAGTGCGGGCTGGCAGTGGTGAATGTTTCGTAAATCGCCTGATTGGGGTCGCCCACACGAACCCAGTTACCCTCCGGCCCCGTCAGCAGCCGTAGAATCCGCTCCTGCAATTCGCTGCTGTCCTGAGATTCGTCTTCCAATATGTAAGGCCAGCGCGCGCGCAGCCGTTCCAGATAATCCCCATCGGTTTGCAGGGCTTGCAGTGCCAACCGGATCAAGTCATCGAAATCCACCGCGCTCCGAAAATTGAGCGCTCGTTGATAATCGGCATAGACATCTGCTGCAAATCGCAGCAGGCTCGGGGTCCGTTGCAGTCCATTCAGTTTTGTACGCAGTTCCTGAGGGGTGGTCATCAAATCTTTAGATTTTTTGATCAGCGCTCCCGCCAGCGAAATTAGCGTATCGCCCCATTGCCGGTTGGCGTCGTGCGCCCGGGCTTCGTCAATCTCCGGATTCAGCCACTCAGCCGAAAACTCCGGATTGGCGCGCATCCAGTTGGTCACCACACTGCGCAAAATCTCGCCGCTCTCGCGCTCATCTACAATCTCAAATCGGTCCGATAACCCCACCAGGTCCGGTCGCTCCCGTACAATCTCGTGTGCCAGGCTGTGCAGCGTCCGCACCCGGTATCCCACTCCCGGAATCAACCCATAAGCTTTGATAAATTCATTGATCCGATAGGCAAAATTATTAACCGCTGAATTTGCCAGCGTAACGATCAAAATCTCCTGATATTCAGCCACCCAGCCGTCCGCAATCAGTCTGGCTGCCAGCGCCGACAGTGTATGCGTCTTGCCGCTGCCCGGCACCGCCGAGACGCCCATGCGCCCGGTGGTATACCGCAGCACTTCCCGCTGCATGATTCTTGGCTGAAAGGTTAACACCGCGCTCATTCCAGTATCCTCAATCGCCGCACCAGCGCCTGAATACCCTGCAGCAGCGGGCCGCGCTCTTCGTCGCCGCGCTCGTTGGCGCCTGTGGTGCAGAACACCACTTCGCCCCGGCAGCGCCGCAGCAAACCACTTGCCAGTTTTGCCAGCGTCTCTTGATTAACCTGAAATTCATTGGCATCGGTCCACGGTCCATTGCCAGCCCAGCGCCGGCTCAGCACCACCGGGTGTGTCAGTGGCTGGTATAGCCGCTCCCACCAACCCTGGCTGCCCGCGTCCAGCCAGAATTGCACCGTTGCCGGGCGGTTGGTCATCAAAAACGTGTAAGCCGGCGAGACCATCACGCTGTCTTGTTCTGGCTGCTCCCAGGGTTGCAAATACTGCGCCGCCAGCACGCCCTCTTGCACCATCTTCAAATATTCCTGGCTGACCGCTGCCTTCTCTCCCGCCAGCATTGGCGCTGTCACCCGGCGAAACTTTTCGATGGATTCAATCAATCGGCTCGTGATGGCCGCGGCATCGTAATTGATGTGAAATCCAAAGCCCGGCTGCGACAGCAGCTCGCCAAACAACTGTGCGATAAAGATATCCAACGCCTCAATCTGTCGTTCTCTCACCGCTTGCAGCCAGCTTCGCAGCCGCTCATAGCGTTCTCCAATGGTGTAGGTGATACGCTGCTGCTTGTCCATTCTGATCCTGTCAAACGCTGCCAGCGGCGCTTCGGGCTGCCTGGGCAGATACAGTATCTGCGCCATCAAATCTGCCCGCACCAGGTCCAGACCTTCAATCGCCTGCAGCAGTGCGTTGCGCACATCAAATTTGGAGACCGCCAGTCCCCATTCCGGGTGCGCCAGCATCGCCAGGGTCAGCAGGCAGGCTGTGGCAGGCTCTTCACGCAAACTGCGTGAGGGCCGATGAGACCGTGCTGGAATCCCCCGGGCTTGCAGTCCATTCATAATTGAAAACCGCAGGGCGTCGCTCAGGTACGCCGACAAAATTACAATCTCGCCCGGTGCAATCTCCTGTTCCTGCACCAGCCCGGCAACCTCTGCACAGACGGTGTCCACCATCTCCGGGTAAAACCGGTGATGCTCCAACCGAAATGCCAGCCGCGTTTCGGTCGGCGGCTCTGCTGGCTGTCGCATCAGGCAGGTTCCCAGGTGGTCAGCCAGTGCAGCCATTGGCGGCGGCGTAATCCAGCTCTCAACCAGTTCAGCAGTTTCGGCACATTCGTCTTGCAGCCGCAGCGCCGATTCTGGGTCCGCCCCCAGGAATGCTCGATACCCCCCGCCGTCGTCATAAATCACCAGCGCCGAATCAAACGCTGGCAGCCACTGTTGAATAACATCATGCACCACCGGCACATCTTCTTCGGCATTGTCATAAATCAAATGCCGGTAGGTGCGGGTCATATATTCCCGGCACATAAACGCTGGCCAGATCCGCCGGACAAACACTTCCATTTGAAGTGAAAAGTCCAGCAGGTTATTATCCAGGCAAAACTGCCGGAAGCGGTTGGCGCATTCCTGTGCCTGATCATACACATTCAATTGCCCCGGGTCGCCAAGCCACGCCGCCCGCAGTCGTTCTCCAAATGAGCGATAATCCAGCCCTGTGACGGCGGTCTTATTCAGATTATCCACAATCTGGCTGTACAACCGGTTGCGGTCAATTGTAATGCTCTCGAAATAACCCTCATCAATCAGAGGCTGCACCAGCCGCGCCATATAGTACTGCGAAGTCTCCAGCGTCAAGAAGGTCGGCCCCTGTTCCGGGTGGGCAAACCCGGCCTCGCGCGCAACCAGGGGCCAGAACAGACCAATCATCCGTTGTGCCAGACCGCCCAGCGTCACCACTGTCACCTGTCCCCCCGGCGGCAGGCTCGGCTCTCGCAGCGCCTCTGTGTAAGCCAGTCCCAGCGTTCGCTGCGGCACCAGTACCAGAATCCGCTCGGCTGGCACCCGCCAGTTGAGCAGTGCCAACGTCCGGTTGATCCCAATGGTCGTTTTGCCTGTCCCGGCTGGCCCACGCAGGAAGAGCTTGTGATCCAGCGGGCGGTGGGTGAGGGCGTTTTGTTCAGGCGTCAGTTTCATCGTCATTACTGTATCATAAACCCCCATTTAGCACAATTCTGAGCAGTGTAACATCCTCAATCGGTACATGATATAATCTGCGCGACGTATTCCAGCGCATAAGCTGTGTGGATGCACGGTTGATTCAAACGAGGTAAACATGCGAAAACCGCTCCTCATTTTGGCATTTTTGACGGTCGTGGTGCTGCTTTCCGCCTGCACCGAGCAGAAAAGCCCGGCTGTCCAGGCTGTTGAAGCCTACCAGACTGCCTTTGCAAGCAAAGATGCCGACGCCCTGGCCCAGTTCTCCTGCGCAGACTGGGAAGCCCAGGCCTTGCTTGAAATGGACTCCTTTCAGGCTGTTGGCACCGTGCTGGATTCGGTCACCTGCACCGAAGCCGGTACAGAAGGGGATGCGGTTCTGGTCACCTGTGAAGGCAGCATCAGCTTGACCTACGGCGAAGAGAAACGCAGCTTTGACCTTTCAGGGCGCACCTTCACCGTCATTCAAGAAGGCGCCGATTGGCTTGTCTGCGGAGCCCAGCCGTGAAAAAGGTGCTGCGCTGGCTCTTTAATCGCGAGACGCTTTGGGCGCTGCTGCTCTGCCTGATCATTATCGCTGTGGTCATTTTCACCACCGATAGTTCCCCTCTTTGGATTTACCAGGGCTTCTAAATGACCCTGACCAACATTCTCATCTTTGCGGCACTCATCCTGGCCTACCGCCTCGTCCTGCGGGAACGCTGGCGCGGCTGGCTCCTGTTTGGCGTCAGCGTCATTGCCGTCTACTGGCTCCAGCCCGCCCTGCCCATCCGGGGCCTGGACTTTTGGCTGCCTACTGCCACCCTGGCGCTGGTTGTCTTTGGCTGGGCAGCCACCGCTCCTCAGGAAGACCGCCGCGCCTGCGAAAATTGGATCACTGCGGGCGCCCTCCTTGCCCTGGTCTTGTTGATCGCGACCACGCGCTACGTCAGTCTGACGGGTCTCCTCACCCCGTCTCGTCCACCGCAGACCCTTTCAGTGCTTGTCGTTCTGGCGATCATTGCCCTCATTGGCTGGCTGCTGGTGCGTTTCACCCGCCCCGCTTCTGCCGGGCTTACGGCTTTTATCGTAGTCATTATCCTGGTCTTTTTGGCCCTCAAAATTCCTCAGGTCACACAGCCCCTCAGCGCCCTGTTCCGCTCCCTGGCGGGGCAGTCGGTGGAGCGCGCCAGCGCCATTGATATTCGTTGGCTGGGCTTCTCCTATGTCGCCTTCCGCCTCATCGCCACCTTGCGAGATCGTCAGGCGGGGCGTCTGCCTTCCATCACCCTGCGTGAATATATCACCTATCTCATTTTCTTCCCCGCCCTGACCGCCGGACCCATTGACCGCCCCGAACGCTTTCTCAAAGACCTGCGCGGCAGTCATCCACCGTCCGCCTCTGAATTTCTGATTGGTGGTCAGCGTCTGGCTGTTGGCCTGTTCAAAAAATTTGTGGTTGCCGATGCCCTGGCGTTGCTGGCGCTTTCATCTGCCAACGCCGACAAAATCCAGACCGCTGGCTGGCTCTGGGTGGCTGTGGCGGCCTATTCGCTGCTCATTTATTTTGATTTCTCGGGCTATACCGATATTGCCATTGGTCTGGCGCGCTGGTTGGGCATCGCCCTGCCTGAGAACTTTAATCATCCCTACCTCAAACCCAACCTTACCCAATTCTGGAACAACTGGCACATGACGCTCACCCAGTGGTTCCGGGCGTACTTCTTCAATCCGCTCACCCGGGCGCTGCGCAGCGCCCCCCGCCCGGTGAGTGTGGTCTGGGTGATTTTGATTACCCAGGTCAGTACCTTCTTGCTTATCGGCCTCTGGCATGGCGGCACGCCTAATTTCCTGTTCTGGGGGCTCTGGCATGGCCTGGGTCAGTTTATCCAGAACCGTTACAGTGATTTCATGAAACCCCGCATTGCCGGGTTGGATAATCGCCCAACCCTCAAACGCGTATTGAGCATTGCAGGTACAGTGCTCACATTCATCTATGTCACGTTAGGCTGGGTTTGGTTTGCCCTGCCCACCACCGGGCAGGCGCTTCAGGTTTTTACCCGGCTTTTCGGCGGTTAACAGCATCCAGAGTATAATATCTGGCTTGATGCTTGATTATTGAGGAGATTGTATGAACGCCAAAAATTCAGCCCGTTGGTCTTTGCTGTGTGGGTTGGTTCTGGTTTCCTTGTTGTTCTCTGCCTGCAATAGTTGGGGCGCAGCCGGCCATGCCACGCAGACGGCCATCAGCCTCACTCAGACGGAGACTGCCCGCCCAACCAATACCCCCACATCTACTGCCACGCCCACCCAGACGCCGACCCCTACCGCTACCCCTACCGCTACGCCGACGCCCACCCCCACGCCGGTGGTTTACGGCCCCACCGGTTTCCCCGATAACGTCAACCCACTGACCGGTCTGGTAGTGTCTGACCCCGAGCTGCTCAACCGCCGCCCCATGTTTATCAAGGTGGCTAACTTCCCCCGCACAGGTCGCCCACATGCTGGTCTGTCCTATGCTGACCTCGTTTTTGAATATTACATTGGCGAAGGCGCCAATCGCTTTGCCGCGGTCTATTATGGTCAGGACTGCCCCCAGGTTGGTCCCATGCGCTCAGGTCGTCTGGTAGATGCCCAGCTTGCCCCCATGTACCAGGGCACCCTGGCCTACGTCAGCGCCTGGGATTGGGTTCGCACCAAGCTGGACCAAACCATGCAGTGGCGCGGCATGTTGGAAGGTCCCAATACGTGTCCGGCCATTTGCCGTCTCCCACCCGGCGACGTGACCAGTGTATTTGCCGATACCGCCGCTCTTGAAGAGGCTTTTGCCAAGCGCAATGTCCAGATCGAAGACCCCGTTTTGGATGGAATGTACTTCAACGAAGCCGTTCCCGCCAATGGCATCCCTGGCGAAAAATTGCGTGTAGAGTTTTACATCAAAAACATTGGCGAATGGGTCTATGACCCCGTCAGCGGCAAATATCTGCGCTGGATTGAGACCGTGGATGTTGTCACCGGCGAAGTCAACGGCATGATCCCCCTGGTGGACCGCCTCACCGATGAGCAGTTGGGTTTCTCAAACGTTGTCTTGATCTTTGCCACATACACCACCTATTCGCCCACCATCCACGACATGACCATTTTGGATAATCGGGATGGTATGCGCGCCGTGCTGTTCCGCGATGGTCAGGCCTTTGAGACCGTCTGGAAATCCGTGGGCTATGACAAGCCCATCCAGTTCTTTACCCCCGAAGGTGAACCCATGGCCTTCAAGCCGGGCAATACCTGGTTTGTCATCATGGGCCGCAACTCGCCCTACACCGAAACTGAGCCAGGCAAATGGCTGGTTCAGCTTTCCCTGCGCTAGTCTGGAGCTGTTGATGAAAACTAAAATTCTGTATCTTGCTTTTGTTTTGAGCCTTGTCCTGGTTGCTTGCACCAGCAATGCCAGCCCTGCCGCCACCGCGGTCGAGCAGTATCTTACCGCCCTGGTTGGTAAGCAGTCCGATACGCTCTCCACCCTGGTCTGCGCCGACTGGGAATCCCAGGCCCTCATGGAAATGGATTCGTTTGGTGCTGTCGCTCCCGAACTCAAAGATGCGGCCTGCCAAGAATCCGGCACTGAAGGCGATCTCACCCTGGTCACCTGCACAGGTCAAATTGTGACTACCTATAATGACGAAAAATCAGAGCTGGATTTGAGTGACTGGACTTACGAAGTCATTCAACAGAACGGCGTCTGGCTGGTTTGCGGATATCGCTAAAGATGGATGTCCGTTTCCTGCGCAACGTCCTCATCAAAGCCGCAGTCCTCTTTCTGCTGCTCAATATTGCTTTTACGGCGTGCTATCCGTTGGATGGTCTGGGGCGGGTCTCTATCTATAACAGCCTCGCCCGCGGCCGTGAGCGCCTGCCTTTTGGTGAAAACCCACAGGAAACCTACACCTTCAGCCTTTACAACCTTGAGGCCATGCTTCAATCCCTCGCTTTGGATGGTCTTCCCAAACCCGCCAATGAATTCCGCGTCCTGGTCTTAGGCGATTCGTCCATCTGGGGCACCCTCCTGCAGCCCGTCGAAACACTTGTCGGTCAGCTCAACGCTGCCAATCTGACCACCTGTGATGGCCGCGCCATTCGCGCTTATAACCTCGGCTATCCTACCCTGTCGTTAACCAAAGACATCATGATCCTTGAGGAAGCCATGCGCTACCAGCCCGATCTGATCATCTGGTCGGTGACCTTGCAGGCTTTTCCCAAAGATATTCAGTTGGCTTCACCGCTGGTGCAGAACAATCCCCACCGGGTCCGCCCGTTGAAAGAGCAGTATGACCTTGACTTGCCAGTTGAAACTCTGTCCGAGCCCAACTTCTGGCAGCGCACACTGATCGGTCAGCGCCGCTCACTGGCCGATTGGCTGCGCCTGCAGCTTTATGCCCCCATGTGGAGCGCCACCGGCATCGACCAGCTCTACCCCGCCGACTATGAACCCGCCCAGCGCGACCTTGATCCTGATGAAACCTTTAACAATTGGTCTGGCCCTGATCTGGGCTTTGAGCAGCTTTCTTTTGATGTACTTTCAGCCGGCTTTGAGATTGCCGGTGAAACCCCGGTCTTGCTGGTCAATGAGCCCATCCTCATCAGCGCCGGCCAAAACAGTGATCTTCGCTACAACTTCTACTACCCGCGCTGGGCCTACGATTCCTACCGCGCCATGCTGGGTGAAACCGCCGGTTTGAATGCCTGGTCTTATCTGGACCTCTGGAACCTGGTTCCTGAATCTCAGTTCACCAACAGCGCCATTCATCTCACCCCACAGGGCGTTTCCATGATGGCCGAGGCCGTCGGCGACGCCCTCAACCGGATGAGCTGTGGCCAATCGGCTCAGCCTCCGGCGCCAACCCCCACACCAACCGCCACCCCGTTACCGGCCACAGCCACACCTGTGGCGGTGCTTTCACCCACCCCAACCCCCACACCTACCCGGCCAGTCTATACCGACTGGCGCGATTACCCCGTTTTGCCCACCGTCAGCGATACCGCCCGCGAGATCTACCAGCGCGGCCTTGCCCTGGGCAACAATCCTGCTGCTTTCTCAAAGGTTGGCGACTGCGAAACCGGCAGTGACTGGTTCCTGCGTACCTTTGATGTCCAGCCGCCGCTTTACCGCCTGGGAGAGTATGAATATCTCCAGGAGATGATCCTCTACTTTGACGGCTCATTTGCTCGCCGCAGCATCGTTGCCAAAAACGGCTTCAATGCCGCCACTGCCCTCAGCCCCATCTGGGCTGACCCCGAGGTCTGTCTTTCAGGCGAAACCCCGCTGGCCTGCGAATACCGCATACACAAACCATCCATTGCCCTGATCGCCTTTGGCACCAACGATACCAAAAACCCCGCCCGGTTTGAAGGCGACTTGCGCAAGATCATCGAAATAACCATTGAAGCTGGCATTGTGCCGGTTCTCTCCACCAAAGCCGATAATCTCGAAGGCGATAACAGTATCAACGAAACCATCGTCAAGCTGGCGGTGGAGTACGATATCCCCCTCTGGAATTTCTGGGCCGCCATTCAAGATCTCCCCGATGCGGGTCTCCGGGCCGACAAAATGCACCTTACCTGGGCGCAGAACTACTTTGACGACCCTGAAACCATGGAAAAAGCCTGGCCCTGGCGCAATTTGACCGCCCTCCAAACTCTCGATATCGTCTGGCGCGGTCTGCAGGAAACCCCCTGACCTGCCGTCTTCCTTCACACTTGCCCGTCTTCCAGGTTTTTGCCGGTGCCTTGCACTGGCAAAAACCTGTTTTGACTGCATAACCAGGCTTTACTTGACCGGATTTTCAATCTTCGGTACACTAAAGCCCAGTTCAAATTTGAATTTACGGAGGACACCCCATGAGTGCCGAAATGATTACCAGCATGGCCGAATATCTGGCTAAAAACATCCTCAAGCAACCCCAGCGCGTCATTCGCCCGGATGAACCGCTCATCTCCAGCGGCCTGATTGATTCCTTCAGCCTGGTGGATCTGGGCCTGTATGTCGAGGATACCTTTGGGGTTCGCCTTGAAGACACCGAACTAAATGCTGAAACCTTTGATACCCTGACCCAGCTTGTCGAACTGGTCAAGGGGCGCATGTGAGTACCTTCTCACATTTACTGCACCAGCAGTATTTGCACACCCCGGATCGCAATGCCCTCACTCTGCTGCGCGCCGGTCAACCTGATCTGCCGTTGACCGTGCGGGAGTTGCTCCAGGGGAGTGCGGGCGTGGCGCAAACCCTGGCGCATCACGGCATCCAGCCCGGCGAGGTGGTCATCCTTATCCTCCAGCACAGCCTGGAGCATGCCTTCGCCTATTTTGGAACGATTCTGCACGGCGCCATTCCTTCCATCATGCCTTTTCTGACGGAAAAGCTCCTGCCCGAGCGTTACCGCGCCGATCTGGCGGCTCTGGTGGGCGTCACCCAGCCTTCTGCCATCATCACATATCCCGAATTTGAGGGCGAAGTCCGCGCTGCCCTTGGTGAAGGCTCATCGGTGCGCGTGGTACTGCTCTCTACTGAAATGGATCCCCCCTGTGAGCCGGATTTCGCCTCACTGCCTGGTCTGCAGCGCAGCCCTGAAGATATTGTCCTGCTGCAGCATTCCTCCGGCACCACCGGTCTGCAGAAGGGCGTAGCACTCTCGCATCGCGCTGTCCTCAATCAACTCGAAAGCTATTCCCGCCGTTTGCAGCTAAACGAGGCTGATGTGCTGGTGAGCTGGCTGCCGCTGTACCACGACATGGGCCTGATTGCCGGCTTCCTCATGCCCCTCCTGCTGGGGATCCCGCTGGTTCTCATGTCCCCCTTTGACTGGGTGCGTAATCCCGCCCGCCTGATGCAGGCGGTCAGCAAATACCGCGGCACACTCAGTTGGCTGCCTAACTTTGCCTATAATTTCTGCGCCCAGAAAACCCGTGATCGTGACCTGGAAGGCGTGGATTTGTCCAGTTGGCGGGCCATCAGCAACTGCTCCGAGCCGATGCGCTACGAGAGCCATCAGGCCTTTCTGGCGCGTTTTGCCCCCTACGGCCTGCGCCCCGAGGCGCTTTGCACCTGCTACGCTATGGCCGAGAATGTCTTTGCCGTCACCCAGGGCGGTATCACCGAACCCGTAACGGTTGATGTGATTGACCGCGAGGCCATGCAGGTCGAGCGTGTGGCTCGTCCCGCTTTCACTGACGAGGCCGTCATTCATATGCTTTCGGCGGGCCGCCCCATCGAAAACGTTGAGGTGCGCGTGGTGGACGAACACGGCCATGATGTCCCTGAGCGCAAGATTGGTGAAGTTTGTCTGCGCAGCAACAGCATGCTGACCGAATACTATCACCGCCCCGATGCTACCGCCAAAGCCTTCCGTTCTGGCTGGTATCTCACGGGTGATTACGGCTATCTGGCCGCTGGTGAACTATACGTCACCGGTCGCAAGAAAGATTTGATTATTGTTGGCGGTAAAAATATTCATCCCCAGGATCTTGAAGAACTGGCAATGACGGTCCCCGGCGTTCACGCAGGCCGTGTGGTGGTCTTTGGCATTTTTAACGATGAGCAAGGTACCGAGGAAGTCTATCTGGTCGCCGAGGTGGATCCAGAAGACCCCGCTGCCCGTGAACAGATTGCCGATCAGATCCGTCAGACAATTACCCGCGGCTCGGCGGTAGCCCTGCGCCACGTCCACCTGGTCAACAAACACTGGCTGGTCAAGACCAGTAGCGGCAAAACCGCTCGCGGTGCCAATCGCGAGAAATACATCAAGGAAGTTTTAGGTCAGTAACCCGATGATGGATATTGCCGCCGCTGTTGACCTTTTCTGGCGGTGCTGCACCCGCCAGTATCGGGCCCACTGGGGCACGAAAAATTACCGCATCAATGACCTTCGGGTAGTTGAATACGCCCAGTTGCTTTATGGCGCACCCTACGAAATTAACGTCACCGACGAGCCTGCCGATCAGGTTATGGCAGTTGTGCATCAGTTACCTGAGCGGTGCTGGATTCTGGTATTCACCCCCGATATGGCTGCCAGCCAGATGGCTTATGCCGCCTATAATCTCGCCGTCGATGATGAAATTGAACGCATGATGTGGCGCTCCCTGGAGCCCCTCCCGCACAAACCGCCCATCCCCGTTCAGCAGGTTACCACACCCGCCCAGTTGGAAGCGCTGTGCCTTGTCCGAGAAGTCCGCATGTTTGACTGGGCAGATTTTGCCAGTGGCGATGTCATCATGTGCTATGCCTCGGTGGATGACCAGCCAGCCGCCTGGGGTGCTGCCATATTTCTGAATCCCGGTGTTGCCTACATCGCCTGGATGTTCACCCGCCCGGAATACCGTCAGCGCGGCCTGGCTGCGGCTGTCCTCACGCAGCTCATGCATCTCTCCGCCGAACGCGGTGCGGTTGAATCGCTGCTTGTTGCCTCGCCAATGGGCCTGAACGTCTATGAACATCTGGGCTACAGCCGCCTCTGCGACCTGATGGTTCTGGGAGAATCGGCCTGATTTTCATCCTGAATTAAATTTGATTAAAATAGGGCTTGCCTGTATACTTTTACTAGCACGCGTTACTGAAAGCCGGCGTGCGAAAAAATATCTCAAGGAGCCTGAAATGAAAATCAAATTGACTGAACCAACAGTTCTAACCTTCATCATCTCTGTCGTGGTGGCCCTGGTTGCTCTGTTGGCCTTCATTGGCGTCATTCCCTTCCTGTCGCCATTCGCCTTCTGGATCATGCTGGTTGCCTTTGTCATCCTGGCTTTGGGCAACCTCCTCAAGGGTCTCTAACCACAACGCTGTTTTTCTTTCTTCGATCAGCTAAAACACAAAACAGGCTCGTACTTTGGGCCTGTTTGTGTTTTACAATCACATATTCTTGAGTAGAATTAAGGCATATGCAATCGCAGTTGAACCGTCATCATGGAGGATTTTTACCGTGAACCAGAACAACCCGGAAAAACCACCTACGGCCAAAACACCTGAACCGTTTTCACAAATTCAGGCCCGTATTGTGACCATAGCCTGTCTGTGCCTGGGCTTTGCCATTATTGCCGTGATTGGGGGCTGGGCTGTCACCGGTACCCTCACTGACTGGGAGACCGTGGTGGGTGGGATTATATTAATGGCTTTTCTCGCTGGGCTTGCCATGCTGGCGCGCCGGGGCCGTCCAGCGTTGGCTGCCTGGTTGTTGGCGGGGCTGTTGTTTTTACTTGTCAGCGCTGACCTGTTTTATTATGGTCTGGGCTCGCCTTCCCCTATAGCTTTTTTACTGCCGGTGATCCTGCTTGCCTGCACCGTCGGGCTCAAGCCCGGACTGGCGGCTGCCGCTCTGGCAGTTGTACTGATCTTTGGTGTTGCCTGGGCCAGTTTGAATGGTCTGCTCACAGTCGCTATCCCTGTGGATGAGTCACATTTGAGCTATAACGCCCCTGTCATCAGCGTCATCCTGCTCTTCTGCGCCAGCCTGACTGGTTATACTGTTGATGCCTACCAGCGCCATATTAAACAAATGGAATGAATGCAGAAGGGTGCAAATCCTCTTCTGCAATGCTGGTTTCAACGGGACGAGCAACCAATCTCTTTTAAGTAAACCTAGTGAGCGAGGAGAGGCTCGAATAGCATCCCTCGATGGGACGAGCAACCAATCTCTTTTAAGTAAACCTAGTGAGCGAGGAGAGGCTCGAACTCTCAACCAATGGCTTAAAAGGCCACTGCTCTGCCATTGAGCTACTCGCCCGACAGCCAGAATTTTATCACGCCCTGCCTTTAACGTCAAAGGATTGCCCCTCGCAAACAACAAATTAAATCCTTGATTAATTTGCCCTAAATATCGTTGCCCATTTTTATAAAATCACTATATAATCAAATTGCAAGGCCAACTCATAGTTTGGTCAGGTATTTACCTGTGCTGGAGCAACCAATGACCACAATGCAGACAGAAGATGAAGAAATCCTGCGCCTGATGGAGCAGATGCACGCTGAAAGCAAGCCCATCCAGATGCTTAACATCTTTCGCGGCTTGCCCATTTCCTATCACGCGCTGATAGACCATATTGAAATGGGCTATGTTCACCTGAAAGTTCATGGCTATCAAGCTGTAGCCATTGCGCTTGAAAAACGCACTTTCGTTCAAGGTGGCCTGTTGCCAGAGCCAGTCCGCGCCAACCCGGTTGCCGTCAGCGTTGCCAGTCAGGAAGTCACCCTAAATCGTTTTGCGTACGCCAAATCACCGGTGGGGCAGCGCACCACCCCGCGCGTCCAGCCCAAAGAACCGCTGAAAGTCGAAGTGCGAACCTCAAAAGGGCAGATCTCTGCCATGATTGCTGACCTTTCTGCCAGCGGCATGGGCGTTTTTACCTTTGGCACCTATATTGACTACCGCCTGGATCTCAAACGCAACGATCAGGTTGAATTGTGCATTCACCTTCCTGGCGGCCGCACCCTTTGCCTGCCGGGCGCCATCTCAAACATGAAGCGTGAACGCTCCACGATGCTGTATCGCCTGGGACTGGAAACCTATCCCGATCCAATTGCCGCTGCCGCATTGTCAGATTATGTGGCTAATCGTTCTGCAGAAATCTTGCAGGAACTGGAAACCATGTATCGCACCATGTGCGATGCCATTGCCTGAAACCCCATAAAACAATTGAGGAGGAATTCATGCCCAATCAATCCCCAACCCCGGTTGAACAAATGGCGCGCGACATATCCCAGGCCCAAAGCAATCTGGGTTCGCTGCAAACCAAAGCCCGCCTGAGCAGTCTTCTCGATCAGGTTGAGGACCTGCAGTCCGATATCGCTGGTTTGCCCACCGTCCTGGCTGATTTACGTCAGCGCGGCTACGTTTACGAGAAAAAGCTGGAAACAACCGCCCAAACCATGGCTGACCGCTGGCGCACATTGGCGCCGGGTATCCGAACACAAATCCAAATTCAGTCCCAGGCAATGATGCAGGCCATGCCCGCCATCGAAACCAAAATGTCTTCGCTTGCTCGGGTTTCAACCAGTCTGGGGCAGGCCAAACCCCTGCTCGCCCAGGTTGAAGCTGAAATTCGGACTATGGAAGGCCGCGCCAATGCGGCTGAGAGCACCATCCGCGGCATGTACAACCAGTTCCAGAGCGAGGTGAGCACCTTCAAAGCCCATCTCGATCGCGTCGCCGAGGCGTTCAGAGAACTATCACAGGCTTCCTTCCAACTGCTCGCAACCGAAGCGTTGATCATGTGTGTCGAGGCAACCTGGGTTCGTGATGCCAAAGAAGATGATAACGACCCCAAGGGCAACCTCTACATTACCGACCAGCGCCTGATCTTTGAACAAAAACAGGAAGTTGCCACTAAAAAAGTTCTCTTCATCACCACCGAGAAAAAACTGGTCCAGCAGCTTATGTTTGAAGTGGCTTTGGCCTTGATTGAGGATGTCAAACCATCCAAACGCGGGGCCTTTAAGAACGAAGATCACCTCGATTTACGGTTTGCCTCTGGTGCGCCCTTTCAAATGGTTCACTTCCACCTGTTCGGTCAGGATTGCGAAGAATGGGTCGCGCTCATCCAGCGCGCTAAAGCCAAAGAATTTGACGCCGATCGAGTGGTCGCGGTTGATGCCGCGGTGGAAGAAAAGGTCAAAACGGCGCCCACAACCTGCCCCAATTGCTCCGGCGCAATCACCAAACCCGTTCTGCGCGGGCAAGATACCATCACCTGCGAATATTGCGGCTCGGTTATTCGATTGTAAACGTCTCAAACTGCATATCGTAGTCAAACACACTGCCAACCGCGCGGGCAACCACCTGCGCGGTTTCTGCTACACCAGGCACCGGGTTGAGATAATCCGCCAGTGAAACCATCTTGACGCCGGATAATCCGCAGGGCACAATCCCTTCCCAGTAGTGCGGATCCGGCGCTACGTTCAGCGCAAACCCGTGTCGTGATATCCCCCGGTGATCCACCTTCACCCCAATGGACACAATTTTCCCGGATGGTGGGCCAGCGACCCATACACCGGTCAATCCATCGCGCGTCATAGCTGGCACGCCAAGCTCTGCCAGGGCAGCAATCAACCCTAGCTCCAGTTTCCGCACATAGCCCACAAAATCGGCCTGCGGTATCCGCTGCTGCCCCCAATCCGGTGCAGCCAGCGGCAGCAGCGGATACCCAACCAGTTGCCCGGGTCCATGGTAGGTAATATCCCCGCCGCGATCAACCTCGTGGACTTGAATCCCCAGCGCATCTAACTGATCTTTATCCCACAGCAGATTACCGGCTTGCCCGCGTCGCCCAATCGTGTAGGTATGCGGGTGTTCCAGCATCAGCAGGGTGGGCGGGCGCTTCCCGTCCGCTATTTCTGCAGCCAGCTGATCCTGCAACTGCCAGGCGCGAAGATAGTCAATCTGCCCCAGCCAGTGGACTGTACAAACCTTATGGCCTTTTCTCATTTACATTTCATGCAAAAATGATAGAATTGGGTTAGAATGCTCTCGTTACTAATCAAAGGACTTTTCTCCTCTTCTATTACCTTCTCTCCGCCCAGGCTCGGAGAGAAGGGCTTTTAACCCCCAAACCTTAAACCACATCTCTAAAGAAGTCGCTTTCAACCCGCTCGCGTGGGCGCGGTGCCGGAATGGCGCGCATATACTCCTCTTTGGCGCTGAATATCCCCAGCACAACACTCATAATGCCTTTACGCTGCTGCTGCCCGCCCCCCTGGCTGGCGTGACACGCCGCCGCCGCCTCGCGAACATCCGCAACCACCCGGTAATTGATCCGTGCATTCACCGGAAAATGCTGTTTGGCAATGGCAGCCAGGTCAATATCTTGATTTTTCCCAAACTTGCGCGGGTCTTTTCCAAACAAGGGCATTAATTTCACCATGATCCGCAGCATCCCCCGTGCCGGCGTGTGAAAATATAACCGTTGAATTGGGTGTGTTGTCAGGTGGGTTGGGTCAACAAAGCCCGCATCACTCGCCAGCGCCACAGCCTGCACGGTGGCCTTGTGAATGGCAATATGGTCAGGATGCCCATACCCTCCATAGGGGTCAAAGGTCACCACCACCTGGGGGTGAAGTTTTCGGATAATCTGGGCCACTTGCTGCGCCACCTTCTCCACGGGCTGGGCTGCCAGCGCCTGCGGATGCTGATTATCGGGTGACCCCGGCATGCCCGAATCGCGATAGTCGAGGAACATGACCTCGGTAATCCCCAGCTTTTCAGCCGCGCAGCGCAGTTCTGCCATCCGCCGCTCGGCGATTGAATCAAATCCCCGCAGGTATTTTTCATCCACCTCGCCGACCTCGCCGCGCGTCGCACAAATCAAATAGACTGCCACGCCGCGCCGGGCATAAACCGCCAGCATTCCGCCGGTGCCAAAAGTCTCATCGTCTGGGTGCGCCATAACCGCGAGCAGCACGGGCTTGTGTCCATTGGATAGGTGAATGGGTGTCAGGGATGTCATTTAGACCTCAATATTGAAACAGGGTAGGGTCAACCGCTTGAGCATAGGCATTGATGCCGCCGACCAATCTCAAGGCTTTCGTATAGCCGTTTTCGCGCAGAAATCGGACTGCCCGCGCGCCGCGGATTCCGGTTCGGCAGAACAAAACCAGCGTGCGGTCATGCGGCAGTTCTGGATATCGGGCTGCCAGCTCTTCGACTGGCAGGCAAATCGCCCCCGGAATTTGTGCAATCTGCTGCTCCATTGGCTGACGTACATCCACCAGCAGGGGTGGATTGGCCGATTTCAGCAGCTTGCCCAGCGCTTTGGGTGTAATTTCCCATGCTTCCGGCAGCGTTTCATTTTCGCCTCCGGGCAGGGGTGTGCCGCAAAAATCCGCATAATCCACCAGACGTGTGATCGTTGGGGTTTCTCCGCACAGCGGGCACCTGGGGTTCTTTCGCAGCTTCACAATTTGAAAATTCATTTCCAGCGCGTCGTACAGCAGCAGCCGCCCGATTAAGGGCTCTCCGATGCCCAGGATAATCTTGATGGTCTCAGTCGCTTGGAGCGATCCAATCACCCCCGGCAGAACGCCAAACACGCCGCCCGCTGTACAGCTCATCACGCTGTTGGGCGGGGGTGGCTCTGGGAAAAGGCAGCGGTAGCAGGGTCCGGTTTGTGCGTCAAACACGCTGACCTGTCCCTCAAACCGAAAGATTGAGCCGTACACATAGGGGCGCTTGGTCAGTCCCGCCAGGTCATTCAGCAGATAGCGGGTTGCAAAATTATCGGTTCCATCAACCAGCACGTCATATCCCCGGGCAATTTCCGGGGCATTTTCAGTCGCAAAGACCGTGTTATAGGCATCGATCTGAATTATCGGATTGATGCCAACCAGCCTCCGCCGCGCCGATTCAACCTTGGCTTGTCCAACGGCATCACTGTCATGCACAATTTGCCGCTGCAAATTTGAGCGGTCCACCACATCGTAATCCACCAGACCAATCCGCCCAATTCCGGCAGCCGCCAGGTACAGGCTGATGGGTGAGCCCAGCCCGCCCGTTCCCACAATTAACACAGAGGCTTCTTTGAGCTTTTTTTGCCCTTCCATCCCCACTTCTGGAATCACGAGATGGCGAGCGTACCGAAAAACCTCATCCTGCGAGAGCGATTGTGTGATCATATATTTATGCATTGATGATACCAAAAACACGTTAAGCTGGCAAATCTTGGGTACAATTGTTTTATGCAAATTGTGCTCACTCACGAACAGGCCGACTTTGACGCCATCGGCGCCTTGCTGGGCGCCGCCCTCTTGCAGGATCATACCATTCCGGTTTTGCCCCGCAAGATGAATCGCAACGTTCGGGCATTCTTGAACCTTTACGGCTCTGAGTTTCCCTTTGTGGAGCCGCGGGACCTGCCTCAGGGACATATCGATTCGGTCACTCTGGTTGATACGCAGTCTCTGGTCACCCTGAAAGGCATCAGTGCTGCAACCCGCGTCCAGGTCATTGATCATCACGTTCGCCGCCCGGGTCTCGAGCCCGGCTGGCAGGTGATGACCGAGCGGGTGGGGGCCTGCACCACCCTGCTGGTTGAATCGCTGCGGGAGCATAATGGTGGTCTGGGCGGTTTGCACGCCACCCTCTTGCTTCTGGGCATCTATGAAGACACCGGCTCACTGACCTATGTCAGCACCACCTCGCGAGATGTACGCGCCGCAGCCTACCTGCTGGAACAGGGCGCCAGTCTGCAGGTCGTCTCAGAATATCTCAACCCGCCGCTTTCGCCTGAGCAGCGCCTTGTCTATGACCGCCTCTTGAGTTCTGCTCACTCGCATACCATCAACGGGCAAACCATCGTCATCGCTGCCACCGCAGCAGAGGAAATGACCGAGGAAATCTCCAGTGTTGCCCACAAACTCCGCGACCTGTTAGACCCCAGTGCCCTGTTCATCCTTGTCGGCACCATTGAAGGCATCCGGATGGTGGCCCGCTCTACAACCGATCAAATTAATGTTTCCAGCATTGCCTCAGAATTTAATGGCGGCGGGCACGAGCGCGCCGCCTCGGCGCTCATCCGTCCCGAAACCCTGCCCTCATCAGACCTGCCCCCGTTGGAATACGTTTGCGCCCGCCTCCTGGAAATCCTGCCCCGTTATGTGCGCCCTTCCCTCACCGTGGGCCAGATCATGTCTTCTGGCAAAATTGGCACCCTGTCGCCCGAAACCTCTGCTCAGGAAGCTGAAAAGCTGATGCGCCGGTACGGTTATGAGGGCTATCCCATTGTCCAGGATGGCCGCGTCCTCGGCCTGCTCACCCGCCGGGCAGTTGATCGCGCCCTGTCCCACCGCCTCAATCTCACCGCTGCCAGCCTGATGGAAGCGGGCGAGATTACCGTATCGCCCGGAGATACGCTGGACCACCTTCAACGACTGATGGCTTCAACCGGCTGGGGGCAGATCCCGGTTGTGGGACCCGATGGCCGCATGATTGGAATTGTCACCCGCACAGACTTGTTGAAGTTCCTGGGCTCGCGTCTACCCTCCCAGCCCGGCCGCAAAAACCTTGCCGAGCGCCTCTCCAGTACACTGCCACCAGCCCAACTGGCACTCTTGGAGCAGATTGCGAAGGCTGCCAATACTTTACACTTCCCGGTGTATATTGTCGGTGGCTTTGTCCGTGACCTGCTCCTCGATCTTCCCGGCCTCGATCTGGATATTGTTGTCGAAGGTGACGCCATCGCCCTGGCAAATCAGCTCAACCACGATTTTGGCGGACGCGTTGTGGCGCATCACCGCTTTGGCACGGCTAAATGGCAGATAAAAGAAATTCATGCGCACTTGCTGCGCAAATTTGACCTGCCTGCCGATGCCGAGGGCTTGCCAGACGCCCTGGATCTGATTACCGCCCGCACCGAGTTTTATGATCATCCCACTGCTCTCCCCACCGTGGAGCGCAGCAGCATCAAGCTCGACCTTCATCGCCGCGATTTCACCATCAACACCCTCGCCCTCCGCCTGGATGGCCGCCATTACGGCGACCTTTATGACTATTGGGGCGGCCTGGGTGATCTGGATAATCACCTGGTTCGGGTGCTGCATTCTCTTTCCTTCATAGACGACCCCACCCGCATGTTGCGTGCGGTGCGCTTTGAGCAGCGTTTTGATTTTGAAATCGAGGCGCGCACCCGTGAACTTATGTCACAGGCGCATGACCTCTTGCGCCAGGTCACCGGCGAACGTCTGCGCCATGAATTTGACCTCATCTTTATCGAACCTCGGGCTGCTGCCATGATGGAACGCCTGGAAAACCTCGATTTGCTGCAAGCCATTCATCCCGCCCTTTCCTGGGACACCGAGCGTACCACAATCTTCGATTTACTGACCCGCCCACCTGAACCAATCTGGCTGCTGCCTGATAAAATCGGCGGGCTGCCCCTGCGCTGCGGCCTGGGTTACCTGGCCTGGCTGGGTCGCTATCCTGTGGAAATGCTCGATGCCATTGGCGACACGCTGCGTTTTTCTCATCCATTGCTTTCGGTTTTGAAACACCACAGCCGCCTCATCCGCGAACTACCCACCCTGGCCCAGGCGCGTCCCTCTGAAATTACCGTCCGTTTGGACGACGTTCCGCTGATTGCCATTTACGCCTTGGCGGCTGCTGCCGATCCTGTGTCAGAATACCCGGCTCTGGCTGCCTACATCACACATTGGCAAAAAATCCAGCCGCTGACCAACGGCCTTGTGCTGCGGCAGCTTGGCCTTCCGCCCGGTCCAACCTACCGTTCGGTTTTGTCCCGCCTGCGCGCCGCCTGGCTGGATGGCGAAATCCACACCCCTGAGGAAGAGCAGAAACTTTTGGATCAGCTCCTGGCTGAATATCCCGGAGCAATTGTATGAACACCTCGCCGCTGCCTCAATCCACCCGGCCCGTGCCCTGGCTGCAGTCTGTACTGATTCGCCCCGCGCTGCGTTATGACCTGCCCGCCCTCGAATGGGAAGGCGAATTTTCGCACTTCCGCCGGGTTTTTGAGCAGGCCTATGACCGCATGCTGAATAAAAAATCAATCATCTGGGTGGCTGACCTTCAGGGACAAATCATCGGCCAGGTCTTCATCCAGTTAGATTGTGACCGCCCCGAACTGGCTGATGGACATGACCGTGCCTATCTCTATTCTTTCCGCATTCGCCCGTCTTACCGTGGGCAGGGGCTTGGCAGCCAAATGATCGCCGTACTGGAAGCCGACCTGCGAGTCCGCTGCTACCAGATTCTGACTTTGAATGTTGCCAAAGATAATTTGAAAGCCCAGCAGCTTTATCAGCGGCTGGGCTTTCAAATCACTGCTCACGAACCCGGGCGTTGGTCCTATCCCGATCAGTATGGCGTCTGGCATCAAGTGGAAGAACCCGCCTGGCGGATGGAAAAACACCTCTAAAACGGAGCTGGCTTTTGAATGGCGTTATAAAAATCCTGACCAGTCGGTTTTGATTCCATCAACGCGACCAGCCCGGTGTAGGTTTGTTGCGCGTAGATGCTGTTAGTGCCATCTGTAAAGTGGTAATTGACAAAATCAATGGTTTTTGGAAAGGTCTCAGCCGGCAGCGCCATCAAAACCTCGGTGGCTTTGATCGCCAGACTGCCCAGTGCGGCCGTATCTTCCAGGTTGTCCACAGTGAACGATAAATAGATATCCACATCCCGCGCGGCAAAACCTTGAATGGTGCCGTCTTCGTTAACACAGTTTTCCCCGAAGACGCCCGCATTGCCCGTAACAATGGTCAACCCGGCTTCATCCAGCGCAGTTTGTAGTTTCTCGCTCGACTCTTCCAGGTTTTGCGTTGCCCACACAAAGGCACATTGCCCTTCTGTTGGGGTGGGTGTGGGGCCTGCGGTGGGCTCGATGGTGGCGGTGCACCCTGTAATCAGCAGCGCAAACACGGTTAGCAGGCTAAGGACTAAGAATTTGGATTGTTTATGTGTAAACATGATAAAAGGTCACCTTGGTTGAACTTTGGGATGTGTTATAATATGCCAGTTTGCGAAAACCGTCAACGCTGTTCTTGGCTATCCACAGCGATTTTTAAGAATTGATCGTTGACTGCAGAACTCATTCAAAGAAGGATTCTGGTGCATGAAAGAGTATACAACTGATTCAATCCGCAATGTTGCACTGGCCTCACACAGCGGGCTGGGCAAGACAATGCTCGCGGAGGCGTTTCTGCATTTCTCGGGTGCAACCACCCGCCTGGGCAAAATCGAAGATGGCACCACCATCTCCGATTTTGATGAAGAAGAGGTGCGGCGCGGAATTTCAATTTATACTTCCGTCCTCCCGGTGGAACACAAAAACGTCAAAATCAATTTCCTCGACACCCCCGGTTACAATGATTTCATCGGCGAGGTCATCTCGGCTCTGCGGGTTGCCGACAGCGCCATCCTCCTCGTGGATGCCGTCTCCGGCGTAGAAGTCGGTACTGAGATCGCCTGGGATTACTGCAATCGCTTCAACCTGCCGCGCTTTGTCGTCATCAACAAGATGGATCGCGACAACGCCAGCTATGCCAAGGCCCTTGCTGCTATTGAAGAATTCAGCGATCTGCGCCTTGTTCCTGTTCAGCTCCCCTGGGGTGAGAAAGCCGCTTTCCAGGGTGTGATCGACCTGCTGACCATGAAGGCCTATAAGGGCGATGGCAAGACCGTTGTAGATATCCCCGCTGACCTGCGCGCTGCCGCAGACGAAGCCCGCGTCAAACTGATGGAAGCCGCTGCCGAAGGCGACGACACCCTGATGGAAAAATATTTCGAGGCTGGCGAACTCTCCGGCGAAGAAATCCTGCGTGGTCTGCGCGCTGGCGTAATCAACCGATCATTTGCCCCGGTCTTTGTCTCTGCCGCCTCTGCCGAAATCGGCATTGGTCCGCTCCTCGACGCCATCGTGACTCTGTTTCCGTCGCCCGCTGAAGCTGCCAAGGCAGTTGCCAAAGGCAAAGATGGCGATGAAACCCTCACCGCTGCCGATAGTGGCCCGCTGGCTGCCTATGTCTGGAAGACCACTGCCGACCCCTTTGTGGGCAAGCAGACCTTTTTCCGGGTGTACTCTGGCATGGTCAGCTCCGACAGCCGGGTCTGGAACCAGAACAAGAGCATCGAAGAACGCTTTGGCACCATCAGCGTCCCGCGCGGTAAAGAAATCATCAGCATCAAAGTCCTCCACAGCGGTGATATCGGTGTGGTTCCCAAGCTCTCCGAAACCTCCACCAGCGACACGCTGTGTGACAAAGCCCACCCGCTCACCCTGCCGCGGCCCGATTACCCCGGTGCCCTCTACCGCGTAGCGGTTAACCCTAAAACCCAGGCCGACTCGACCAAATTGAGCTCTACCCTGACCCGCCAGTGCGAAGAGGATATGACCCTCTCCTGGCACAATGACATCTCTACCAACCAGACCATCCTTCAGGGTATGGGCGACCAGCATATCGAAGTTGCCATCCGCCGCGCTGAGACCCGCTTCCAGGTAGGCATTATCACGACGGAACCCCGTGTGCCCTACCGCGAAACCATCACCCGCAAGGGCAGCGCCATGTACCGCCATAAGAAACAAACGGGCGGTTCGGGTCAATTTGGTGAAGTCCATTTGCGCGTTGAGCCCTTCCCCGAAGGCGACTTTGACTTCGTCTGGGAAGTTTTCGGTGGCGCAGTTTCGCAATCCTACGCCAACTCAATCACTAAAGGCATCCAGAGCGTCTTGAAAGAAGGCGTTATCGCCGGCTATCCCGTCTCTGGCGTCCGCGTGGCGGTCACCGATGGTAAAGAGCATCCTGTTGACTCTAAACCAATCGCCTTTGAAATTGCTGGTCGTGAGGCCTTCAAGCTGGCCTTCAAAGAAGCCGGTGCCATGCTCCTTGAGCCGATCATGATGGTCAAAATCATGGTTCCCGAAGCCAACATGGGCGACGTACTGGGCGATCTCAACACCCGCCGTGCCCGCGTGATGGGCATGGACACTGACCGCGGTCACTCCACCATCACCGCCACAGTCCCGCTGGCTGAAATGCAGCGCTATACCACCCAGCTCCGCTCCATCACGGGCGGCCGCGGCATCTTCTCCATGGAATTTGAGCGCTATGAAAATGTCCCGCCGCACCTGACCCAGGAACTGGTTGCTATCCGCCAGAAGGAACTGGAAAGCAAGAAGGAAGAATAAAACCTCTCGCTGCCCCCTTCTCAAGAAGGGGGCAGCTTTTTAAGGCCCCTATGCTCCCCGATCCACTCGAAGTTTTATGGGATAATCTGCTCTCTCGCCAGCCCGAGCGCATCCGACTGGCCTTTGGCGCCCTCGATGAGGCGGGCCGCCGGGCAGCGCTCGAACATCTCCGCCGGATGGCTACTGAACCCGACTGGCACCCCGAACAGCGCGCCTCGGCATTAGCCGCCTTGAAAGCGCTGGATCAGCGCCGCTAAACCTGTTTATGAAAACCTCCCGGGTCATCTCGGCAAAGAATACGCTGCTTTTTCTGCTTCTGCTGGCCTTAGTGCTTTCTGCCGGGCTCACCTGGGCCATCCACCGCGTGATGCAGGGCAATACCCCCGGCATGGATTTTTACATTTTCTGGCTGGCCGGGCGTGCGGCTCTGACGGGCGGCAATCCCTATGGTGATGATATTGGGGTCGCCGTCCAGCTCGGCACCTACGACCACCTCTCTGGGGCAGGCCAGAATCAGATGCTCTTTGCCTACCCCCCTTATGCCTTGCTGGCCGTTTTGCCATTCCTGGCACTGCCCTTTGATTGGGCTCAGGCCGCCTGGCTCTCCGTTAATCTGATCGCCCTTGCCGCCACCTATCTGGCGCTCAAGCCCGTCTCACCGTTGCGCAGCATTGCCGGGGGCTTGCTCTTCTTCCCGGTTGCCTTTGCACTCATCCTGGGCAACTTTGTGGTTCTCATTGGCGCCATCCTTCTGCTTGTCTTGACCTCAATGATTCAAGCACGCCAGCATTCTCCTGCGGGCTGGGTAGCGCTGGGCATCTTGCTCGCCTGGACGACCATCAAACCCCAGTTCTCGTGGCTGTTCCTGGCTTTTATTGCGGTCTGGGTGCTGCGCTCGCGCACCTGGCATTTGGCCTGGGGCTTTCTGGGCGGTCTGGTCACCATGCTGGCGCTGTCTTTTGTCGTTGTCCCAGACTGGCTTTCGCTCTGGCTGGGGGTGCTGCAAAAATATACCACCTACCACCCGGCAGAACCAGCCCTGGCCACCTTCCTGAACGCCTGGCTGCCTCATGGCGCCGCCCAACCTCTGACGATTGTAATCATCGCAGTCATCGCCGCGCTCACGCTCATCCTGTTCCGCCGCTGGTGGCAGGGGCGCGAAACCCCGCTTCGCTTGCTGGCCTGGCTGGGCCTTGCTGCCTACCTGCTTGCCCCCCAATCCGTTTCTTATGAACAGGTCCGCTTCCTGCTGCCGTTGTTTCTCTGGGCTGCCATGCTGCCGGCCCAAAACCGCTGGCAGCTCTGGATTTTCTTCTGGGGCGGCTTGCTGGTTTCATGGGGCGTCTTTGTGATTGAACGGACCAACATTTCATTTGCCCTCAACAGCGGCTGGCGGTTGCTCTATCACCTGGGTTGGCTCATCTGGCTCTTTTGGCCCTTCAACCGGAGGAAATCATAATGCAAAAACCTGGCATTCGGCTATTGATTATCCTCCTGGCGGTCAGCATCATCACTGGCTTGTTGTCCGTCGGTATCCATGCCGCTCTCGGGAATAACCGCATTGGCGCAGACTTTTATTTCTTCTGGACAGCTTCCCGGGCAGCCTTTATTGAGGGTCAATCGCCCTACAGTCCTGAGGTCACTGCCCAGATTCAACAGGGCATCTACGGCCGCTCTGCTGAACCTAGCGAAGACCAGATGATCTTTGCCTATCCTGCCCACAGCTTACTGCTGGTCGGCCCTCTGGCCTGGCTCCCATTCGATTGGGCTCAGGCGCTCTGGATGGCTCTGGGCATTATTGGCCTGGTGCTGCTGCCTCTTGTGCTTTTTCCCCGCGCCCCGCTCTGGGTCAGATTATCCTTAATCCTTTACTATCCAGTGGCCTTTGCCCTGATTCTGGGTAATTTCAACCTGCCCGTCATGCTGGCTCTGCTGGTTTTCTGGAGCCGCTTTACCATCCGTGAGTCGCATCCTGCTTCAGCAGAACAGATTAGCCTGGGATTTTTGCTTTCCATCGCCACTATTAAACCGCAGTTGGTCTGGGCCTTTGTGCTCCTGGCGGTCTTGCTGGCCTTCCGTCGCCGGACTTATATCTTGCTCGGCAGCTTTGCCGGTTTCACGCTCTTATTCCTCCTCATCCCGTTCACATTTATCCCCAACTGGGCGGGGGAGTGGCTGGCTCAGATTCAATACTACACCACCTTTGAACACGCCGGCGGCGATTCAGTTCAGGTCATGCTGCTTCAATTCCTATCCTTAATTGGGTTGAATGGCTGGGCTGCCACTGCCATCGCTGGCCTGACAGGGCTTGCCGGTCTGATTGGCTTGCTCTGCCTCGTTTTTAGAAAATCCTCCCGCCCGGCCGCGCCGCTCATTGCTCTTGGGCTGGCGGGCTTGCTGATCTATGTTCTCCACCCCAGCGGCCTGTCTTACGAACAATTAGCAATGATCTTGCCTATGTTCATCTGGGCCGCCTTGCGCGGCGCTCCTCGTCCCGCGGTTTTATTCTTCTGGCTTGGCGGACTGCTCCTCTCCTGGGGTGTCTTCAGCCTTGCGCGCAGCCTGGGCCAGAACTGGATACTCTATCTCCCCCCCACGCTTTGGACGCTGACCTGGTGGCTCTGGCTTTTGCCGGCCCGCCGCCGCCCGGCTCAGACCTGAAAGGATTCTATGGATATCTCTGAATTAACGGCGCACATGCAGGCGTTTGTGACCGCCAAAGGCTGGTATGCCCCCACATCGCTGCGCCCGCAAACACCGCGCAATATTGCCATATCCCTTAATCTCGAATCCGCCGAAATTTTGGAACACTTCCAGTGGGGCGAGGAACCCCGCGATCCCGACGGCCTGCCCGGTGAGCTGGCCGACGTCACCCTCTACCTGCTCCAACTCGCCCACGTCCTTAACATTGACCTGGAACAGGCCGTGCTGCAAAAATTGGCAGTCAATTACGGGCGCGAGTGGGATTCTGGGGTAAAATAGCACGATTATGAACGTTTGCGTCTTTGGCAGCGCTAATCCGCGCCCCGGTGACCCCGCTTATCTGGAAGCCCTGCATCTTGGCAGTTTGCTGGGCCAGGCCGGTCATTCGGTGGTAACCGGTGGATACATTGGCACTATGGAAGCTGTGTCCCGCGGCGCTGCCGAGATGGGCGCCCATGTCATTGGCGTCACCTGCCAGCAAATTGAGAACTATCGCCCTGGCAAGGCCAACCCCTGGGTGCATGAAGAATGGCGCACTCAGACCCTGTCCGAACGGCTCGGTCTGCTGACCAGCCGCAGTCAGGCCTTTCTGGCGCTTCCCGGTGGCGTGGGCACATTGGCAGAAGTCACCCTGGCCTGGAACCTGCTGGCCGTGAACGCCATCCAGCCCTGCCCCCTCATCCTTATCGGCCCCGGCTGGGAAGCGGTGATTAACACGCTGGTCGAGCAGCAGCAAACCAATATCAACGACAAAACGCGCCGCCTTGTGGTCAGTGTCCCCTCAGTGGACGCCGCCGTAAAGGCCCTGGCGCTTTGGCAGTAATCATTTATCTGGGAGAATCAGAATGGCAGACGAAAAATTACCAACCCGCAGCGAAAATTATTCCGAGTGGTACAACCAGCTCATCTTGCGCGCCGAACTGGCCGATTACGCCCCTGTGCGTGGCTGCATGGTGGTCCGCCCTTACGGCTGGGCCTTGTGGGAAAATATTCAGCAGTCACTGGATGGTCGCTTCAAAGCCACCGGCCATGTCAATGCAGCTTTCCCGCTTTTCATCCCCATGTCCTTCCTTGAAAAAGAAAAAGAACACGTCGAAGGTTTCTCCCCAGAACTGGCGGTTGTCACCATCGGCGGCGGCGAAACGCTCGAAGAGCCCCTGGTGGTGCGTCCTACCTCAGAGACCATCATTGGTTACATGTATTCCAAGTGGATTAAATCCTACCGCGATCTGCCGGTGCTGATTAATCAATGGGGCAATGTGGTGCGCTGGGAAATGCGCACCCGCCTCTTCCTCCGCACCCTGGAATTTTACTGGCAGGAAGGCCATACTGCCCATGCCACCGCCCAGGAAGCCCAGGAAGAGACCCTGCGCATGCTCCAGGTCTATACTGACTTTGCCTACGAAGATGCAGCCATCCCCGTAATTCCGGGCCGCAAGAGCGCCACAGAAAAATTTGCCGGCGCTTCGGCCTCCTACACCATCGAAGCCATGATGGGCGATACCCGCGCGCTTCAGGCTGGCACCTCCCATTTCCTCGGCCAAAACTTTGCCAAGGCCTTTGATATCCAGTACCTTGATCAGAATAACGAGCTGCAATACTGCTGGACAACCTCATGGGGCGTTTCCACCCGTATGATTGGCGCCATCATCATGACCCATGGCGATGACCAGGGCCTGATGCTGCCCCCCCGCCTGGCCCCCATCCAGATTGTGATTGTCCCCATCTTCAAAAACGACGCTGAACAGGCCAAGGTCATGCCGGTTGTACAGCAGCTTGAAGCCAGCCTCAAAAATTTCCGCGTCAAAGTGGATGCCCGCACCGAAGTAACCCCCGGCTTCAAGTTCAATGACTGGGAAATGCGCGGCGTCCCGGTCCGCATTGAAATTGGCCCCAAAGACGTGGACAAGGGCGTTGTCACGGTTGCCCGCCGTGATGTTCCCGGCCGCGAGGGCAAAATCACCCTCAGCCCCGATCAGATTGCCGCCCCCATTGGCGAACTGCTGAATGAGATTCACACCGCCATGCTCAACCGCGCCCGCGCCTTCCGCGATGCGCATATTTCCGACCCGCGCGACTATACTGAATTCCAGGAAGTCGTCCAGAATGGCTGGGCGCTCTCTTACTGGTGTGGCGATGCGGCCTGCGAAGCCGCCATCAAAGAAGACACCAAGGCAACCACCCGCTGTATCCCCGCCGAGCAGCCATCCGGCCCCGGGCGCTGCATCCGTTGCGGTCAGCCCGCTGCCGAAAAGGCCTATTTCGCGCGTGCCTATTAATCCGGGTTACTGATTTATGCCTGCGGTGCAGCTTGCGCGCCTCAGGGCGCAGGTCGAAGAATTAAGCAGTCGCTTTTCTCAACCGGCTGTCTATCTCCGCGCCTTGCGAGATCTGCTGGAGCTTTATGCCGACCGCACCTACCAGCCCGGGCAGGGGGTGCCCTCGCAGGTGCTCACCCCCAGTTATCATGTCCCTATGCTGGTCATGCGCCAGCTCGAATCCAGCCTGGAATCGCACGCTCGTGAGAACCCTATCGTGGCACTCCCGCTTGCCGACTTGCTCTGGCAGGAAGAATATCTGGAGCCGCGCTTGCTGGCGGCCTCGGCCCTTGGACAGGCTCCTCTCACGCCCCCCGAACAGATCCTGGACCGCCTGGTTGCCTGGGCCCAGACCGGCGACGAGCGCCTGGTGCGGGCCGGTTTATTCTCGCATGGCACCGATCGTCTGCGCCGTGAGTTCCCTGATTTGTGGCTGCAGCGTATCCAGGTCTGGTTTTCAGACCCCAATCCAACCGCTCAAATGATGGCCCTGGAGGCGCTCCTGCCACTGGTGCGTGATCCGAACTATCAAGACCTCCCGCCCATCTTCCCACTGGTTCAACCCTTGCTCCGCGCCGCTCCGCCCCCCTTACAGGCCCCCCTGCAAGACCTTCTGGAGGCGCTTGCCCGGCGCTCATCGGTGGAAACCACTTATATCCTGCGTCAAATCTTGACCATGCAGCGCCCGCCTGCACTTACCCGGCTGGTTCGCCGCTGCTTACCCGCCTTTGATCCCGCCGACCAGGCCGTACTCAAAACCCTGCTCAAATAAAGACCCAAATTGTGGTATAATTCGTTCCACTGACTGGACCTGTCTGCGGCGCAAGCTGCGGGCATGGAGACCTGCGGAAAATCTTTTTAGGAGCAGATGTCATGACTTTGACAAAGGAAGACAAAACCAAACTTATTTCTGACCACCACCGTCACGAGACCGACACCGGTTCTCCTGAGGTGCAAATCGCCATCCTGACCCGGCGGATTCAACAGCTCACTGAGCACCTGCGCGCGAATAAGCACGATGACAGCTCGCGCCGCGGCCTGCTTCAGATGGTTGGCCAACGCCGCCGCCTTCTGGCGTATCTGCGCCGTGTTGATTACGGGCGCTACGTCTCCCTGGCCGAAAAACTAAACCTCCGCCAGCGGTAAAGCAAGCCCCCAACGAGTGGATGGGGAAGGCTCCCCATCCACTCGATTTTTAGTCCAACTCTATTCACGTAGTGCTGCCGGTTGGGAATTGAAAAGTGAGCGCGACCTCCCGTCTCGACCAGTTTTCAGTCCCTGACCGGGGCAACACAGAGGGATCAAACAACTTATGAAACCAACTGTACACCAATACACGACCACTGTTGGTGGTCGCCCGCTCACTTTTGAGTCGGGTAAACTGGCCGCTCAGGCGGGTGGCTCTGTCACCGTCCGCTTTGGCGATTCCATCGTTTTTGCTGCTGCCACCATGAGCCCCAATCCGCGCGAAGCCGCTGATTTCTTCCCGCTCACCGTAGATTACGAAGAGCGCCTCTATGCTGGCGGCCGCATCCCCGGTTCCTACTTCCGCCGCGAAGGCCGTCCGACCGAAGACGCCATCCTCACTGCACGCCTCACTGACCGCCCCCTGCGCCCGCTCTTTGACAAAAACATCCGCAACGATGTCCAGGTCATCATGTTCTCGATGTCTGCCGATGGCGTAAACCCGCTCGATGTCCTGGCGATCAATGCCGCCTCGGCCGCAGTCATGATCTCGGATATCCCCTGGGCTGGCCCGGTAGGTGCTGTCCGTGTAGGCCGCGTCAATGGCGAATTAATCATCAACCCCACCTTCAGCCAGATGGCCGAATCAGATCTGGACCTGCGCATTGCCGGCACCCACGACGCCATCTTGATGGTGGAGTGCGGCGCCTACGAAATCCCCGAAGCCGACATGGTCGCCGCCCTCATGGCCGGCCATCAGGCCATTCGTCCGATTGTCGAAGCCCAGATCAAAATGGCTGCCGAAATCGGCAAACCCAAGCGCCAGGTGCAAACCTTCCCACTGGACGAATCACTCGTCGAGCGTGTCTCTTCCCGCATCACCACCGAACTCACCGCCGCCCTGGATGCCCCCCACACCAAAGCCGAACTCTACACCTTCATTGACATGCTGCAGGCGACCGTTGTTGCCGAAATGGCCAGCGAGGATGCCACCCAGGCCCCGGCTGTCAAGCAGGCTTTTGAAGAAGCCCACAAGCGCATCATCCGTGATCGCATTCTGAATGGCACCCGCCCCGATGGCCGCACCCCCGAAGAAATTCGCCCCATCTGGTGCGAGGTGGATATTTCTCCCCGCGCCCATGGCTCCGGCCTCTTCACCCGTGGCGAAACCCAGGTGCTCACTCTGGCAACCCTCGGTACCCCCAAAGAAGCTCAGGAACTGGACTCGCTGTTGCCGCAGGAAACCAAGCGGTACATGCATCATTACAATTTCCCGCCCTACTCCACCGGCGAAGTCAAGCCGCTCCGCGGCCAGTCTCGTCGCGAGATCGGTCACGGTGCCTTGGCTGAACGCGCCCTGGTGCCGGTCATCCCCCCCGAATCTGAATTCCCCTACACCCTCCGCCTGGTCTCTGAGGTCTTGGCCTCCAATGGCTCCAGCTCCATGGGTTCAGTTTGTGGCTCAACCCTTGCTCTCATGGACTCGGGTGTGCCGATCAAAGCCCCCGTCAGCGGTGTGGCGATGGGTCTGGTCAAAGAAGGCGACCGCTACATGATCCTGACCGATATCCAGGGCATGGAAGATCACCTCGGCGACATGGACTTCAAAGTTGCCGGTACCACCGAAGGCATCACTGCCTTGCAGATGGACATCAAAATTGACGGCCTGACCGCCGATCTGATGTCAAAGGCTCTGGCCCAGGCTCGCACCGCTCGCCTGAGCATCCTCGACCAGATGCTGGCTGTGCTCCCGGCGCCGCGTCCTGATCTCAAGCCGCATGCCCCGCGCATCACCATCATCAAGATCCCCGTGGATAAAATCGGCGCTATCATCGGCCCTGGCGGCAAGATGATCCGCGCTATCCAGGAAGAAACTGGCGCCAAGATCGATATCGCCGAAGATGGCAGCGTCTACATCGCTACCGCTGATGGCGTTGCTGAAGCTCGCGCTCGCGAGATGATCGAAAGCCTTGTGGAAGTGCCCGTGCTGGGCCGCATCTACACCGGCAAGGTCGTCCGCATCGCCGACTTTGGCGCTTTTGTCGAAATTCTCCCCGGCGTAGATGGCATGGTTCACATCTCCCAGCTTGACAGCGAACGTGTTGAAAGTGTTGAATCAGTTGTCTCGATGGGCGATGAAATCTCTGTCATGGTCACCGGCATCGACCCCGCCGGCAAGATCCGCCTGTCTCGCCAGGCCGTCCTCGAAGGCTGGACGCTTGAAGAAGCCCAGGCCAGCGACAAGCCGCGTGGCGGCGGTGGTGGCGGCGGCCGCGGTGGCGGACGCCCGCAGGGTGGTGGTGGCCGGCGCGATGATCGCCGTGACAACCGCCGCGGTGGTTACGATCGCCGCTAATCCCAATTGACGAATTATAAAAGCTGCGCCTGCAAAGGCGCAGCTTTTTGATTGCCCATTCCAATCAGCAGGTTCAGCCCCACAGAGCCTTCAAAAAATTAAGCTTTTCAATCGTTTGAAAGGTTTCGCCGTTTTCGTGGTGGTTGTAAGGCCACACTTTCATCCGTTTTGGCCCCGCATAATAATTGTAAGCTGCAAAAACCGTAGATGGCGGGCAGACATCATCCATCAGTCCGGTGCACATCAAAGCCGGGGCACGGGCGCGGGTGGCAAAATTGACCCCGTCAAAGTAGGCCAGCGTGTTAAATACAACCTCGATCTTGTCTCGGTGAGTCTTCAGAAATAACGAAATTTCATTATAAGGAAAGGTATCCACAATTTCTGTGGCATGCCGGTAATGGCACAAAAACGGCACATCTGCCAGGGCCGCCGCCAGGTCGGGTACCAGACCGGCAACCGCCAGGGTGATGCCGCCGCCCTGACTGCCCCCGGTCACTGCCACGCGTTGTGCATCCACCGCCGGATGGCTTCTGGCAGCTTCTACAGCCCGAACCGCATCCGTGAACACCCGCCGATAATAATAGCTTTTGGGGTTGAGCACTCCCCGGGTCATAAAACCGGGATATTGGGGATTGGCACCTTCTGGCTCCGGGTCTGGTGTGTCGCCAGCCTGCCAGGTGCTGCCCTGCCCGCGGGTATCCATCACAAAATGAGCATATCCCAGATTGGCAAACAGCAGCCAGTCAATGGGTTTGCCGCGCCCGCCGCCATAGCCAATGTACTCCACCACGCAAGGCAGTGGCCCCGACCGCTCTTTGGGCAGCAGGAACCATCCTTTAATTGGCTGGCCCCCGTAACCGTTATAAGTCACATCAAAAACGTTCATCCACTTCAACCCCGTCTCAACCGGGTCAAAGCAGGCACTCAATGAAAATGCCCGGGCTTCTTCCAGCGTTGTTTGCCAAAACAGGTCAAAATCGGCTGGCTCATCCCGCTCTGGAAGATATTGCTGCAGTTGTTCTAAAGGCAAGTCAAAAAACATAGCATGCTCCTTGCCAATAAGTATACCGCTCTCCAGAAAACCATGTGAGCAGCGCTGAAACATTCCCGGCCCGCCATTCTATTCGTTTCTCCGCTTGCCTTTTCCGGTTTCTGTGCTACAGTTTAATCATCATCCAGGCAATTGTTCTTCTTGGGAGGACGCATTATGCTTGAAAAAGTCAATCTTTCCCTGGCGCTGGACAAAGCAGCCTACAAACTGCGCCTTAAACAGGCTGGCCCCTGGCTCACGCTCTTACAGCGTTCTTCCTGGGAGGCTGGCATTCCTATTGTCATTGTTTTTGAAGGCTGGGATGCCTCTGGCAAAGGCACCACCATCAACCTGCTCACCCGTTACATGGACCCGCGTGGCTTCCATATCCATCCGATTAAGGCCTCCACCGACCTGGAAAAACAAATGCCCTGGCTCTGGCGTTTCTGGCAGCGCCTGCCCAATTATGGGCAGGTCGGCCTCTTTGATCGCAGTTGGTATGGACGCGTCATGGTTGAACGGGTTGAGGGCTTTACCCCGCATTCCGCCTGGGAACAGGCCTATCAAGACATTGTTGATTTTGAACGTACCTTGACCGATGACGGTTACGTCATTATCAAATTCTTCCTGCACATCAGCAAAGCCGAACAGAAAAAACGCTTCAAAAAATTGGAAGACGACCCGCTCCAGTCCTGGCGGGTGCAAAAAGAAGACTGGGAACACCACCGCAAATACAAAAACTATGTTGTTGCCATTGAAGAAATGCTGGCCCGCACCGATACCGAATGGGGCCCCTGGACTATCGTTGAAGCGACCGATCGTTGCTGGGCGCGCACCCGGGTAATTGATACGGTCAATCACCGCCTCGAAGCCGCCTTGCAGCAGCGTAATAAACCGGTCCCTGAAATGCCCCCCTTACCCGCCGAACCTCAACCCGAGGAGGTGCCGCATGCTTGAACGCGTAGATCTGACCCAGACGCTCGATCGTGCCGATTATCAGCAGCAGCTTGAACCCTTGCAGGAGCAGTTGTTGGCTTACGAACACCTGCTCTATGAGCGCCGCCGCTGCCTGGTGGTCGTCTTTGAAGGCTGGGACGCTGCCGGCAAGGGCGGCGCCATCAAACGCATCACTGAAGAACTGGACTCTCGCGGCTATGAGGTCTATTCCATTGCGGCCCCAGCCGGCGAAGATAAAACCCATCATTATCTCTGGCGTTTCTGGCGGCGGCTCAAACCGCCCGAAGAGAAACAGATCCAGATCTTTGACCGCAGCTGGTATGGTCGTGTTTTGGTTGAACGCGTGGAAGGCTTCTGCTCCGAAGCTGCCTGGCGCCGGGCTTACCGTGAGATTAACGAATTTGAACGCCAGATGGTCAATTCCGGCATGATCTTGGCGAAATTCTGGCTACAGATTAGCCCCGAGGAACAATTGGCTCGGTTTGAAGCTCGGCAGGGCGACCTCGCCAAATCCTGGAAGCTGACAGACGAAGACTGGCGCAACCGTGAAAAATGGCCGCTCTACAATGCCGCCGTTGAAGAAATGCTGCTCAAAACCTCAACCCTGCCCGCCCCCTGGACGGTCGTCGAGGCCAACGACAAGTACTTTGCCCGCGTCAAAGTCCTTCAAACCCTCGTTGATGCCGCCGCCCACGGTCTGGGCGTTTCTCTGCCCGGTGGCGAGCGCCGTAAAAAGAAAAAATAAAACCGGTCGGGTGCCCCCTCACCATCCGGATTAGATTATAATCAAATTGGAGGTGTCCCCATGACCATTGATCGCCTGAATCGGCTTTATTCCCTCATGTCTGCTCACAGCCTGGACGCATTCGCCCTCAATCCTGGCCCAACGCTGACCTACCTGACGGGCCTTGAATTCCATTTGATGGAGCGCCCGGTTGTCTTATTCCTATCACCGGGTACCAACCCCATCATGGTCCTGCCTGAATTGGAGCAGGCCAAGATCCCCCAGGCGCATATTCCCCTGCAGCCCTTCCCCTATGGTGAAAACCCGACCCAATGGGGCAGCGTTTTTGCCGCCGCCACCCGTGCGGCTGATCTGGATGGTAAAACCATCGGCGTTGAGCCCACCCTGCTGCGATTCCTGGAATTTCAATATGTCCAGGCCGCCGCCCCGCAGGCTCACTTGATTTCTGGCGCCGAGCCTTTGGCTGCTCTGCGGATGCAAAAATCATCCGCCGAGGTTGCCCGTATGCGCCAGGCCGTCCAGATCGCCGAAAATGCCCTTGTCGAGACCCTGCGTCTCATTCGCGTCGGCATGACCGAGCGCGAAATTGCCAGCGAACTGACCCTGCAGTTGCTCCGCTCCGGCTCCGATTCAGCCTTCCCCTTCAAGCCCATTGTTTCCGGCGGCCCCAATGGCGCCAATCCCCATGCCTCACCCAGTGACCGACCCATCCAACTCGGCGACCTGCTGGTGATTGATTGGGGCGCTGCCTACGAGGGGTACATCTCCGACCTCACCCGGACGTTTGCCATTGGCCCCGTAGATGATGAGTGCCGCCGCATCTGTGAGATCGTCAAGCAGGCTAACGCGGCTGGCCGCGCGGCCGGTCGCCCCGGCCTCCCTGCCGGCCAGGTCGATGCTGCCGCCCGCGCTGTGATTGACCAGGCCGGTTACGGCCAGTATTTTATTCACCGCACCGGGCACGGCATTGGCATGGAGGGCCACGAAGCTCCGTATATCTTTGGCGAGAACACGCTCTTGCTGGCTGAAGGCATGGCCTATACGGTTGAACCGGGCATCTACCTGCCAGACCGCAACGGTGTCCGCATTGAAGATAACATTGTCGTGACAGCCAATGGCTGTGAAACGCTTTCAACGCTGCCGCGCGAACTCATCACCATCGGATAGGTACCGCCACATGCCAACCCCACAACTCATTCCAACAGCCGAACCCTTCTTTTACCCCGGCGGACGGGTGGGCTGCCTGCTGGTACATGGCTTCACCGGCGCCCCCACCGAAATGCACTGGATGGGCGCTGAACTGGCCGCCAAAGGATTTACCGTTCTTGGCATCCGTCTTGCCGGCCACAGCACCACCATTTCAGATATGCTCCGCTGCCGTTGGTGGGATTGGCTGGCATCTATTGAGGATGGTCTATCCATTCTCAAAGGCGCCACCGATCAGGTGGTGGTCATGGGCCTTTCCATGGGTGGCGCACTCTCCCTGCTCAGCGCGGCCCGCTATCCCATGTCCGGCGTGATTGCCATGTCTGCCCCCTATGAACTCCAGCACGACCCACGCCTGCCGTACCTGCGTTGGCTGCACTGGCTTTTTCCCCGGGTATCCAAACCCACCAGCGGCTGGTATGACCCGGCTTCTGCTGAAGGGCATATCAGCTATGCCTATTACCCCTCCCGCCAGATTATTGAGCTGAACGCTCTTCTTGCTGAGGTTCGCCGTTCGCTGCCAGAGGTCAAGGTGCCCGCCCTGCTCATGCATTCCCGCCACGATGGCAGTGTTTCACCGGATAACGCCCCCAGGATCATGTCCAGCCTGGGATCAACGGATAAAGAGCTCATCTGGGTTGAAAACAGCGGTCATATGATCACCCGCGAACCGGCGCGCTTTGTCGCTCTCGAAGCCGCCACGCGCTTTATTCGCCGGGTGTCCTCAAGATGACCCGTGACCTGATTCTGGTGATGATCTCCCTCTGGGCCTGGGGCACCGGAGAAGGTCTCTTCATTTACTTTCAACCGCTTTACCTCCAGCAGTGGGGTGCTGATCCTGTTTTGATTGGCGCCATCTTTGGCGGCATGGGCATCGGCATGGCGGTTTCTCAAATCCCGGCGGGTTACCTGGCCGATCGCCTGGGCCCCCGTCCGATTATGTGGCTTTCCTGGGGACTGGGGGCTGCTGCTGCTCTGGCAATGGCCGCCGCCAACACCCTGACCGCCTTTGTGATTGGACTGTTGCTCTATGGTCTCACCGCCTTTGCCCTGGCCCCCATGAACGCCTACATCACGCGGGTGCGGGGCACATTGGGTGCAGGGCGCGCCCTGACATTTGCTTCTGCCGCTTATAACTTTGGCGCTGTAATTGGCCCAACTGTAGGAGGCGCCGTTGCTGAAGGATTGGGATTGCGCACGGTCTATTGGATTGCAGCGGCAGCCTTTACCGTCTCTACTGTACTGGTTTTGTTTGTGCGCAACGCCCCGCCAGAGCATCATCCCGAGCCGCACGTTAAAGGTCAACTGCATCGCAATTCCCGTTTTATGTTTCTGGTCATTCTGTCGCTGTTGACCATGTTCTCCCTCTACCTGGCCCAGCCGCTCACGCCCAATTACCTCCAAAATGAGCGCGGCCTCTCGGTCCAGCAAATCGGCTGGATGGGCTCTGCTGCCAGTCTGGGCAACGTGATCATTATGCTGCTGCTCGGCAGCCTATCTCCACTGGCGGGCTTTCTCGTTGGACTGCCTCTGGTGGCTTTATTTGCTATCTTAATGTGGCGGGGAAATTCCCTCCCGGTTTTTGCAATCGGCTACTTTTTGATGGGCGGTTACCGCCTCAGTCGCTCAATGGTATTGGCAGTTGGCCGGGCCCTCATTCACCCCGCTGAAACCGGTCTGGCATATGGCATGCTTGAGACTGCAAATGCGCTTGCCACCATCCTGGCCCCACCCCTTGCCGGGTATCTCTACAAAAGTAGCCCCGCGCTGGTTTATCAGGTCGCCCTGCTGTCTATTGGCGTTGTACTACTCCTGAACCTGTTGGTTTGGGCGCTGCTGACCAGACGAAAGGCCGCTGTTGCATGACCCTGAATCTTAATGTCTATACCCTGGGCCCGCTCGAAAATAACACCATCTTGCTGGCCGATCCCATCACCCGCGACGCTGTGGTGATTGACCCCGCCCTGGGCATTGCCGATATCCTGCCCGACCTGGAGCCCTGGCACCTGACCCAGATCTGGCTCACCCACGCCCACTTTGATCATTTCATCGGCATCGATGCGCTTCAGCAGGCCCTTGGCATCAGTTTGCCGGTTGGCCTTCATCCGGACGATCTGCCGCTGTATCAGGAGGGGGGCGGCGCCGCCCAGTTCAACTTCCGGTTGATTCCCGGCCCCCTGCCAACGATCCGTTTTCAGCATGGGCAAACCTTATCTGTCGGTGCCGAAAAAGTCGAGGTCCGTCATGTCCCCGGCCATTCTGCCGGGCATGTCCTGTTTTACCTTGCCAGCCTGGGCGCCGCTTTGGTCGGCGACCTCATCTTTGCTGGCAGCGTTGGGCGCACCGACCTGCCTGGCGGCAGTCACGCTACCCTGATTGACAGCATCCGCACCCAGGTGCTCACCCTGCCGCCCCAAACCCGTCTCGTCCCCGGTCACGGCCCAGAAACCACCGTCGTCATTGAAGCTGAAACCAATCCCTTCCTCTGAGTTGATCGTGTCTCAAACTTCAACAAATTTGACATTCTCATTAATCAGACTATAATGATTTAAATCATTGCAGTTTTTGGCTGTAATGGAAATCCCAAAGGAGGTAATCAGTAAAATGCCTAAGTTCGAACGTGAAGTTGAAATTGATGCGACCGTCGAAGCCGTTTGGCAGGTTATGACGGACCCAACGCATTGGCCCAAGTGGTTCCCTGGAATCGACAGCATTGGAAAAGTATCCGCTGTTGCTGAGGGCGGCACTTTTGAGTGGATTGATGACGGCCAGACCGGCATCGGCACCATCGTGAAACTGGAACCCATGAAGCGTCTTGAAATCGTCACCCAGATGGGCAAAGACAAAGACTCGCACGTCTTCGTCCTGCGCCCTACTGGTGGTTTCCTGGGCCTCAAGGCTGACGAATGTAAAGTGGAATATACCATGGACCCACTGGTTGGCGGCGGCATCCTGGGTAACTTTATCGTCGGCGGCAACCCCAAAGACACCCTCAAGGTCAAGAAAGCCATGCATTTGCTGCGGAAACTGGTCGAGAGCCTGCAAGGCTGAGTCCATTCCGCCGTTGATTTCTAAAGAATAGGATTATTGATATTCGCTCGGGGATAAAAACGCGATAAAATAAGGGAATGAGACCAAAAGGAAGCGCACGGGAATTGGAAATCAGGCGAGAGATAGCCGCGAGCATGCTGGAAAGAGGGA
>Ga0208196_1000324_pt1 | contig 65404 bp, 43 predicted proteins | sample AD_JPNNA7_MetaG_FD_184443 | JGI IMG/M metagenome (GOLD analysis project Ga0208196, IMG submission 184443) | Active sludge microbial communities of municipal wastewater-treating anaerobic digesters from Japan - AD_JPNNA7_MetaG (SPAdes) (version 2) | ecosystem: Engineered > Bioreactor > Anaerobic...
ACACTCCATCCGGGTTTTTGTCTATCCCCGTCAAAGTCTGTCCCATAGCCACGGCTCTTGCGGAAAAGACGTTTTTCAACTGGTTGAATCCGGTGGTGCCAGCGTCCTGGGAAATCGCTCCCAGGGGGATGATGCCCAGGCTAATCGCGCAAAGCGCTATTAATATGCTCTTCAATGGTATGCACTTCATGGTATAGCTCCGTTTCGTCTTTAACGTTTATGATACGGTCTCGGTTATCGCTCTGGCGCAGGTATTCTGAGAGAGCGCGTAAAATCTTCATATATTCACGGTTGGAGCCCTGGGGCACTGCGATCATGAACACCAACTGCACCGGCAGGTCGTCCACGCTCTGAAACTCCAGTGGACGCTTGATCAGGCAGACCGCGATCTTCATGAACGCAACTGTGAGATCTCTTGCATGGGGGATGCCCACGCCCTTGCCTATCCCGGTGCTCATGATTTCTTCCCTGCCCTTTACTGCGGCCAGGAAACGGTCCGGGAAACTCAAGGCTCCGCTATCAGCCAAAAGGTTGGTCAGATAAACCAAGCACTCTTCCTTGGTGTCGAACCCTTCTACGATTTTCACCAGTTCTGGTTGAAAAAGTCCGTTCATCTTCTCCCCAAGATTTTGATAAAATCCATGTTTTTACTCTGCTCAATCACGTCAATCAAATTCTGCCCGTTCCAGAGATTGTCGCCTTATCCTGGGCTAATACCAATTCGCTTTCATCCTGTTATATGCAATTTGTACCGGAATCTCGTGGTGCCGTGATGCTGTCGAAGCAGAGATAGAACGCGGATAACAGGATCGACAGGATTTGCAGGATATAGGGAAGGTGAAAAGGTTCCTTTGGAACAACAACCCGACTCCAAGACAAATCGCCACAGACAATATACCGTGTCATCACGGGCATCGGGGTCCTCGACGGATCGGCAACGATCCGTTGGGGTGATTGAACGGGGTCCCCGCCAAAGCGCGTAGCGGTTTGGTGGGGTGGTTTGAGCCGTGATCCAGTCTTTTAGAAACAACCACCCAACCCCGAAACAAAGCCCCCCAGACTACCAACCGTGTCATCACGGCCTGTCGGGGTCCCCGCCAAAGCGCGCAGCGGTTTGGTGGGGTGGCTTGAGCCGTGATCCAGTCTTTTAGAGATAACCACCCGACACCGAAACAAAGCCCCCCAGACTACCAACCGTGTCATCACGGCCTGCGAGCCGTGATCCAGTCTTTTAAAGCCCCAAACAACCACCCGACACCGAAACAAAGCCCCCCAGACTACCAACCGTGTCATCACGGCCTGCGAGCCGTGATCCAGTCTTTTAGAAACAACCACCCGACACCGAAATAAAGCACACCAAACCGCAAAACCGTGTCATCCCGGGCAAGCCGGGGGTCCTCGACGGATCGGCAACGATACGTTGGGGTGAGATAGCTTGACCCGGAATCCAGTCTTTTAAGGCTTCAAACAACCACCATAAACATCACCTGATAAGGGTAACCTTTTTACTCAACGCCCCTATGCCATTGACCTTCAGGTTGAGAATGTAAACACCGCTGGAACACTGCCTGCCAGCTTCATCCCTGCCATCCCAATAGCTGAACTGCTCATCCGCCTTGCCGGGATCAAGCGGGATGCTCCTGACCTTTTGTCCCTTGATGTTGTAGATTTCTATGCTTGCGCTTGTTACCCTTTCTTTGCCATTGCACCGATTGGAGGGCAGAATAACCTTGAGATTGGTAAAAGCAATAAAGGGATTGGGATAGGCGGCAAGCTTCGGGGCAGGAAGTTCCGGAACAACCGGATCGTCACTATCCACCCAGGGTTCGGAGCCGTACTCATAACAGCCCATGTCGATGCGACCGTCCCAGATGCGCCAGTTGCCTGCCAGATCGTAAGGAAGCAGACCAAGGCCCTCCGTGTCCAGAGTCCCGCCGTTGATGCAGGGTGAGGCGGCGGAAAGGCTGTAATAGAGCGGATCGTTGGTATCATCACCACCCAGAAAGAGAGGGTTGCCAGTGATATTGGTATCAGAGTAGTTAATTGTACAACCAATCCATGGCCAAATATCGCTATAACCATTCCTGATCAGGTTGTTTTCGAGGGTCAATGTAGTGGGGATACCTGTCCCATCCATGGGGTTGATGGCGATTTCCTTGGACCTGTTGTTATAAAATATGCAGTTGGAGATTGTTACATTCCCATTTACCATCAGAGCTTCGCCGTTACCGGTATGCCCGGAAAAGGTGCAATTGGTGAAGTGCATTTCCGGGTATTCATGTCCTGCTATAAACACTCCTCTTACGTTACAATTAATATCAGAAAACAGGCAATTCCTCAGATTATAGAGTTGCACACCAGATGGATTACTCATACTGCCAAAACTGATAGCCCCTGCGTCATCATCCGCCATTGACAGGTTGGTGAAGATTGTGTTTTCAATAGTTACGTTTTCTCCTAACGCTACCCATATTAAAGGCTTTGCCCACACTTGATTACTGGTATATGTTGATGCTGCGTTTCTGAAAACTGAGTTCCGGATTGTTCCGGTGATGTAGCCATCAGTAAATAGCAGACCTTTCTCATCCGTTGTAATATTCTCTATTAATATGTTATCCCATAATATATTGGAAGCGCGTGTAATGTTTATCACTGCAAACAAATCCGGACTCAGTTCATACATTCTCAGGTTCCTCAGATGCAATGATTCCTCCTTATGACCCCAAATAGCACAACTGTTGTTTGAACTTGCAGTTGTGATGGACAGATCCTCGAGACTGGCGTGACTCTGATAGAAACTGGTGAAGACTTTTAACGCATTGTATTGGACGTTGGCATAAGCAGGGTCCATTTCACCCACTACCTGAGTATCTTCAATCCCCGCACCCCTGACCCTTACCCAGCTTTTCAGGGGAATTGGAAACACCTGCTGGTTGGCGGTACGGGAATAGGTGCCCGGAAGCAGGTGCACCGTCTTAGGGTTCGAACTGTCGGAAGCAACCCTGTAGATTGCCGTTCTGATTGTCTTGAGGGCTGTCGCGGGACTCAATCCGTCATTGGCGTCGTCTCCCTCCGGAGACACGTAGAGGTCGTGGTTAATCTCCTGGTGATGGAACGCCTGGGCGTCGATGGTTAGTTCAAACTCATTGCCATAAGCCCTGTAAGCCGCGGCATAGAAACTGCTGGGATTGGCTACCGTGAACATTTCGAGGGGAATGCTCAGGTCGTTGTTGATCGAGTGGGCAACTATATCCTGCCCCGCCCCGGCTGTGTTGTTGTATATGGAACAGCGGTTCACCGGATCAAAGGTAACGTTTACTGATCCCATGTAACCATAGATATATATACCGCCACCCATGCGATAGGCATAATTATCATAGATTCTTACCCCACTCAGGTATATAGACCCCATGCCGACATTAATTCCTGCTCCATCTAATGAGCTGTTGCCGAAAACATAACAATTCTCAAATCTTGATAAGGAGTTAGGATACAAAAAGACTCCCCTCCCATGAGTCAAAGAGAATCCTCTCACCAGTACATTCTGGATGTTTTCCATGATCCTCAGGCAAAGACTATTGCCGTTGCCATCTATTATTGTGGATTCGATATAATCGGGGTTGTTAGTGAGATACTCCTGGCTAAATAAGTATATGTTATTTGTGCCAATAATTACACTCTCACAGTATCTCCCAGGATAAACAAGCACGGAATCTCCAGGGCTGGAAGCATTGATAGCAGCTTGAATGCTTGTATATTGCCCTGCTCCAGAGATATCGACTATTCTGGTTATGGCACGCAGCCCCATGCCCATCAAACACAAGAGCCCGGCTATGATCCATCTATATCTTTGCATGTCAACTCCCATAAGCGGGGAGGGCGTAAGGCTGTGCCCCAGATGCTGGCGCAAGACTCCACCCCTTGTTTTTACAGCTCTTTGAGGGCATACGGCACTCCTCGTTACTAACAATCTTATTATTGCAAAGCTACTAAGCGCATTTTATCATCTGATAAATACAGGTCAAGCTCTTTTTTCTCTTTGTCGGTATTTGTGGCTGACGCTGCATGATACTCTTTCGTTTGCAGTTTCATACTTTGCTTTCTTTAAGCGTGACACTCTTGCGCGTGTGTTTTCATAAATGGCTCTCTGTCCGCATGAAGTCCATTGAGCCCAAAGCGTCTGGTGGCAATATGAAGCCAGTCCTGGCTCAATGAACTCCATGCTGGCTTGGTTTGGAGTTCAAGCCGGCAATGTAAGCTTCACTGTTTTTACCAATCCCAGAGCCGGCTTTGACTTCAAACATTTTTATTCAAGACTGGCTCCTGGCTCAAGCGGTTCACGCGGATATTCGCGGATAATATAAGGGCTGCCGAAGTCTGTTCGGCAGAGGCAACGGAGTTGCCTGTTTTGAAGAGACCTCCGGTCTCTGTGGCAAACGGACTTTGCCACCCCTGGGCACTGGCTCCCGGGTCAAGCATAGCTTGCCCGGGATGACACGGTGTATAGTCTTGTGTGTTTTGTTTTAGGCTCGGTTGGTTGTTTCTAAAAGACTGGATCACGGGTCAAGCCCGTGATGACACGGTATGTAGCTTGGTTGGCGTTGTTTCAGGGCTGTGTGCTGTGATGTGTCTTCAAAAGACTGGATCATGGCTCGCAGGCCGGGATGACGCGGATTTAGGGCTTGGTGGGGGTTTGTTTCGTGGCTGGGTGCTTGTTTCTAAAAGACTGGATCCCGGCTCGCAGGCCGGGATGACGCGGATTTAGGGCTTGGTGGGGGTTTGTTTTGTGGCTGGGTGGTTGTTTCTAAAAGACTGGATCCCGGCTCGCAGGCCGGGATGACGCAGTATATAGTCTGTAGGTGGTTTTTTCGGGGGTCGGTTGAGACTTGTATCAGGGCACCTTTCCACCTTTTCACTAAGGAGAAAGTAAAACGCAAACAATATAGTATGACATTCACCAAATACAACGTCAATAATCTGCATATTCCTTCATAGCGCCGTCCCTTGCTGCTACTGCATTTGCTGCCATCAACCTTAGGTCATCCCTAACCAAGTTAAGGATGACCTACGGAAAATATAGACTTAGCCCACCCTGTCAAATGAGGGCGGCATTTATTTCAGGCAGGCGCATAATTTGGCAAGTTCCACGTGAACGAGGGCACGAAAAAGCCCCCAAAGGTATGGGGGCTGAAGCATCATGCAGCGCGTTGCGGCTGCCTAACGTGATATCTTACTTAACGATGACGAATTCGATGCGGCGGTTTTCGGCGCGGCCTTCTTCAGTATCGTTGGTGGCGATGGGGTGGGAGGAGCCGAAGCCCTGGGTGGTGAGGCGGGTTTCATCGATGCCGTTTCCGACCAGGAATTTCTTCACAGACTCGGCGCGGCGCAGGGAAAGGTCATTGTTGTATTTATCGGTGCCGACGTTGTCGGTGTGGCCCTGGATGTCGAGTTTGACCTTGGGGCTCTTCTGCATGGCTTCCACCACTTCCTTGAGGGTGTGCTGGGCTTCACCGGTCAGTTTGTCGCTGTCAAATTCAAACTGTACTCCCTTGAGGGAAAAGTCTTCTTCCATGGTCACATAGTTGCGCAGGATGCGGGTGGGTTTTCTGCGGGCGGAGCTGTCGTCCTTTTTGCCGCCGAAGGTGTAGCCGACGCTCAGGTAGGGATTGAGGAAGCCGTCGTTCATGTCGTCTTCCTCGAGGTTGTCGATCTTGTCGTTGAGAGAGTGCACAAGCTGCAGGCCAAGGTCCATATTCACGTTCCATTTGGTCATGAAAGAGACGCCCACGCCAAAGGTGGGAAGCATAAATGCCAGGCCGCTTTCGTCATAATCTGTCCGAGGAGCGCCTGCCCACACAGGTTGGATGTAACCTTCTGAGCTGAAGCTGGCAATGCCCAGGCCAAGATTGGCGTAGGGGGCGATGCGGGTCAGGGCGCAGTTTTTAAAATCGACGACCGCTTTTTTGGTGGGGCGGTATTTGACCAGCAGGTCGGCGCCGAACAGGCTGGCTTCGTAGTTGCCGTTTTGATTTTGCTTTTCCACATCGCGCTCGCCGCCCATACGGGTCATGTAGGGAGCGATGCCGACGCTCAGATAGTCCTTGAGCCAGGCTTCATAGGAAAGGCTGAAATTGCCGTGGGTGTCGTCAGTTCCGTCAAAATCGCTTTTGGACATGGTGAGCCCGCCGCGCAGGCTAACGGTGCTTTCAAAGGCGAAAGCAAGCTGTGATACAGCCATTATAACCAATGCTATCAGAATGATACGTGTAATCTTTGTCATTTAATTTACCTCATAGATTTTGTGGTTCAAGTCATGTTAATCTGATGCCGATTTAAGTCAAGGAAATTATTAAGCTCTTTCAACTTACTGTGTTTTAAAGAGTAAAGTGGCGGGAAAGCCGCATCTGAAGGGAGCCTCGTTCAGAAATGATACCGCGAATAATCCATAGGGAACACTACATTTGGAAAAAACGCGGGACGGAACCGAAAGGGCGGATTGTTCTTTTCAATTGACAAGAAATCAGCCGTGTATTTTTCTTGTTTGAAATATATCTTAGGGATAAAGCACTATACATGAGACTGTTTGAAACACACGCCCACCTCGACCTGCCGGATTTTGAACCAGACCGGGAAGCGCTGATCCAGAAATGCTTCGACAGCGGAATCGAGTATATCATCAACATCGGTTTTAACCGCGAGACCTCGCTTAATTCGCTGGAACTGGCGAAGAAGCATCCCCATATATTTGCCACGGCGGGATACCATCCCCACGACGCCACCGATTTCGATGCCGAGCTGGTGAAGCGTCTGGCCAGAGAAAAAAAAGTGCTGGCGATCGGAGAGATCGGTCTGGACTTTTTCCGCAACCTGTCACCCTTCACGGTGCAGCGGGATGTTTTTTACAACCAGGCGATGCTGGCCGTGGATTATGACCTGCCGATCGTGGTGCACAACCGGGACGCTCACCAGGAGTGTTTCAAGATACTGAAAAGCGTGAACGCCAAGGATGTTGTATTCCACTGCTTTTCCGGCGATATCATCTTCGCGCAGCAGGTGCTGGACGAGGGCTGGATGATCTCCTTCACCGCCACGGTAACATACGCCAATTCCAATCTGAACGATGTGATCCGCATGGTGCCGGCAGACCAGTTCATGCTGGAAACCGACTGCCCCTACCTGCCTCCCCAACATCACAGGGGAGAGCGCAACAGCCCACTGCATCTGCACAAGGTGGCTGAAAAGCTGGCGGAGGTGCGGGAAACCACACCCAAAGAGATTGCCGAACAAACCTTTGCCAACGCATACCGTTTTTTCCGCGTGCCAGCCGATCCGGTGAAGCCGCAGCATCACAAAGCCGGGCACAAGGGCAAAACCAAAAAAAGCAAAAAGACTAAATAAATCCAAAGAGATAAATAATGAGAAAACTACTGATCATGAGCTTCGCGCTCTGTCTGGCCGCGGGCTGGTTGTGGGCGGGCAACTCCATCTTTTCCTATGACGGCTTTCCGGTGCAGTATTACGGCACGGATATCTACAGCCTGGGCATGGGAGACACCGGCGCCAGCGACATCTTCCGTATCAACGCGGGTTACGGCAACCCCGCCATGAGCAGCCTTGGCAACCGGACTCTGTTTTCCACCGGCATCCTGGCGGGCTACAACCGGTACCGTTCCAGGGACGGGGGAGGCGATTACAGCTATCTGGACAACTCGCTGGACTTTCCCTATTTCAGCCTGAGCGTTCCCGTCAAAAGCCACCGCGTGGGCTTCCAGTTCCATTCACAGGCTTCCGGGGTGGTGGAAAACCAGCGTGAGTTCAACGGTTCGCTGGAAAAGCAAAGCATGGACAGATACCTGTTCCGGGGCGATCTGATTTACAGTTACGCGTGGCCGGGATTTCAGGCGGGAGTGAGCGGCAACTACTATTTCGGGCACGAGACGCGCAATTTGTCACGCACGGACGCGGATGTGTATTTTAACACGAAGGAAGAGCTTTCCAGAGGGTACAGCAATCCCAGCCTGACCGCCGGTGTGCTCAAGTATTTTGACAACTACTCCTTTGGCGCATACTACGGCTTGCGCGCCACCCTCAAAGGGGAAGAGACCCGCACCTCCATCCACGAGGAGGAGCAAAGCGACTGCGAATACAAGCTTCCCGACAGGCTCGGCTTGAGCGGAACCGCGCGTTTGAGCAAGGAGATCAAGGTGGCCAGCGACCTGAACTATGAGCTGTGGAGCCAGATTAATGAGCAGGATTACAGGGATGGCTGGAAACTGGGGCTGGGCCTGGCTTACGAGCCTGCTCCCGACAAGGATAAAAAGGTGTTTTTGAGGCTGCCCCTGCGGGCTGGCGTTGCCTACCGCCAGTTGCCTTTCCGCGCTGGCGGAGAATATCTGGACGAGCTGACGCTGAGTGGAGGCATGTCTTTGAAATTTAAGGACGGGCAAAACAGGATCGACATCGGTTTTCAGTATCTGCAAAGAGGATCGCTGGATCAGAACGGGCTTTCCGACAACAGCTTCATGCTGATGTTTGGCTTTACCGGATCCGACCTTCTGAACAAAGCCGCCAACCGCAGCGCCCCCAGAGAGATACCTGTGAAGGAGGACGCTGAATAGTGGTGGGATCACAAGCAAACCCTGAAGGTAAACGAATTCTGCGCGCGGTGGCTGCCAGGAGAGGATTTCTGGAAGCTGACCTGCGCGCTACAGTGGAAGATCTGCCCGATGAAGCGCTGCTTGCCAATATCGGCCTGGTTTCCGACCGCATCCGCAAAGCGCTCTATTCCAATGAACCGCTGGTGATCTTCGGCCATGACGATCCGGATGGCATTACCAGCACCTACGTCCTCTACCAGTTTTTAAACTCCTGCGGCTATCAGAGGCACAATTACTTCATTCCTAACCGCAACCTGGAGCCGCACGGCATTCAGCAGGGTTTCATCGACTATGTGCGCGATGGAGGCTACACACTGGCGATCGCTGTTGACAACGGCATTTCCAGCTATCAGGGGGTGGAAGCCCTCAGCAAGCTTGGCTGTGACACGGTCATCGTGGATCACCACCTGATCCAGCCGGAGCAGCTTCCCAAGGCCTTTGGCATCGTCAATCCCCAACTGCCAGACTGCCAGTATCCCTTCAAAGCTTTGGCGGGAGTGGGGGTTGTGCTGATGCTCACCCGCTATCTGGGCAGGCTGCTCGAACATCCCGTGCCGGAATCCGCCTTTTTCTGGACGGCGGTTGGCTCGATTGCGGATAAGGTGCCGATGACCGGGCTGAACAGGGTAATCGTGCGCCATGTGTTTGAAAGATGGAACGATATACATGATCAGAGCGTGGATTTTTTGCTGCGTAACTTCAACCGCATCGACAGCTATACGGACATCTTCAACTTTATGCAGGCGGCATCCAGGCTGATCGCCAATGGCAGGGAAGAACAGGGCCAACACACCGCCATGCGCTTTTTGTTGCAGATGGGCGATGCCAAAGCCGAGCTGTTTGAAGACATGGAAGACCAGAAAAAACAATGGGAAAGCGAACTGAACAAGGTCTTCAGGTTTTTGGATACCATCACTGTTGATTATGAGGGCAACGGATTTATCTATTTTGATGACGAGGGAGTGATCCCTTACAGCCTGCTCGGCACAGCCGCAACCTATATTCTGAACAAACTGGGAATACCCACCATTATCCTCGCCCCGCACAACGGACACCTTGTCTGTGAAGGTCGCTGCTCCGATGGTTTCAACATGGTGGAGGCCTTCCGCCATTGCCGGGATTTGCTGATCCAATATGGCGGGCACGTCAAGGCGGCGGGTTTCTCGCTGGATAAGGAGAATTACGACGCCTTCCTGGAATGCTACAACGAATACCTCAAATCCGAACTGGATCAGGATCATGCCAAGCGGGAAATTGAAGTGGACGCCAAAGCTGATTTGGCAGACCTCAGCGTGGAAGCCTGGCGGGAGCTTGAACTGTTGCTCCCCTTCGGCCAGCAGAATCCCGAGCCTGTCATCCTGATCCGCAACGTTAGTGTCGATGATCTGCAAAAGCGCTTCAATATCGAAAACTGCGGAAGCAATCTGCGCAGCGGGGAGCAAGGCGAGGCGATCGTTTCCTGGAAAGGGCCCCAGACAGTGCGCTTGCTGGAATTTCGCAAAAGGAAAGAGTATAAATCAAGGTAGCCAGGCCCATGATCCACCTGAAAGAAACCTTGCGTAAAAGCATCCACATCGGATCGTTGTCGATCCCGCTTTTCTATCGGTATGTGCTGGGTTTCGAGCAGCGCGACTGGATGTCCTATCTGCTGCTGGCGGCGTTCATGGTGAGCATGGTCATAGAGTTCCAGCGCTTCTGGCAGAAAAGCTTCCGCAAGACTTTCTGGAAGATATTCGGCATCGTGCTGCGCAAGCATGAGGTGCGCGATTTCACCGGAGCCACCTATCTGCTTTTTTCGGCAATGATCTGCGTTACTTTCTTCGAGCCGGAAGTAGCTTTCTTTGCCATGTCCTTCCTTTCGATCGGGGATACCTTCGCCGCTTTGGTGGGGATAAATCTGGGCAAGCGCAAGTTTCGCGGCAGCAATAAATCTCTGGAAGGCAGTCTGGCTTGTTTCCTGAGCTGCTTCGTCTATGCCCTTGCCTTCAAGCTCAATCCCATAACGGCTTTCACCGGCGCTCTGGCGGCAACGGCGTCCGAGGTGGCCAACCTGCCCATAGACGACAATCTGGAAATGCCTCTGGCATCGGCTCTGGTCATGTCAATCACCAGGATATTTGTTTGAGTAAGGAAGTTTGTATGTTGCTTTCCTATGTGATCCCCACCCTCAACGAACAGGATTCTCTGCGGCAACTGGTGACGGAGATAGTTGCCAACAGCCATCCCCACGCCTATGAAATAATCTTTATCGATGACGGCAGCAAGGATGCGAGCTTTGCTGTGATGTCCGAACTGGCGGAGGCTGATGCCCATATCCGGGTGGTCAAGTTTCGCCGCAACTTTGGCAAGGCTGCGGCTCTGCAGTGCGGGTTCCAGCTTGCCCAGGGGGATGTGGTCTTTACCCTGGATGCCGACCTGCAGGACAATCCCCAAGAGATTCCCCATTTTCTGGCCAAGCTCGATGAGGGCTGGGATCTGGTGACCGGATGGAAGCGCAAACGCCTGGATCCCCTTCACAAGGTGATACCTTCAAAGCTGTTCAACTTTGTCACCACCCGCGCCTTTGGCCTCAAACTGCGTGATTACAACTGCGGGTTCAAAGCGTACCGCCGGGAGGTGGTCAAGGAATTGAGGATGTATGGCGAAATGCACCGCTACATCCCCGCGCTGGCACATTCTCTGGGTTACCGGATCACCGAGATTCCGGTGGAACACAGGCGGCGCGAATTTGGTAAGTCCAAGTATGGGTTTGAGAGGTATCTGCGTGGTTTCTTCGACCTGCTCACGGTTAAAATGGTGACCCAATATGTCAAAAGCCCGCTTTATCTCTTTGGCCGCATTGGCTTGATCTCCACGCTGTTGGGAACCGCCATCACGATCTATCTCACAGTCCTCAAACTCTTTTTGGGACAGCCGCTATATAACCGGCCCCTGCTCTTTCTGGGCATCATGCTCATCCTGGGCGGATTGCAGTTCATCTCTCTGGGGCTGATTTCGGAACTGATCATCAACCGGGTGGTTCCTGAACAGGGTCTGCCTGTTTCGATAGAGAAGACAATCAATCTGCCCGCACCGGAGGCCAAATAGAGTGAATCAGGTGGAGCGCTTTTTCCTGCAACGCTATGTGCAAGAACCCAAGCGCAATCTCCTGCGCTTCAGCTTTGTGTTTATGGTCTTGGGGATTGTGCTTTCCGTGGGCATCCTCACGGCCGCCCTCAACCTTTTTGAAGGCTACGAGCGAGCCCTGAAATCTGCTTTGCTGGATTCATTTCCCCATATCAGCATACAGGCGGTGTACTCGCAGCACCTGGATCCCCAAAGCTGCGAAACAGCCAGGCAGGCGCTCGCGGAATGGCCGGAGATTGCGTCGCTCACTCCCAAACTCACTTTCAATCTGATGGCCTATAGCGGAAACAAGGTCAGGGGCGGGCTGGTGAATGCCTATGCCTGGAAACGGGGGGAGCCCGTCAGCTATGCCAAATATGTGAATAAAGGCAAAGCCTTCGCTGGTCCGGGAGAAGTGGTCGTGGGCAGCTATCTGGCAAGGGAACTGGGACTGGCTTTGGGCGATACCCTGCATCTGGTCTATCCCAGAATGGATCAGATCAGCCCCCTGGGACTGTATCCCAACGATCATCCCATGAGAATTACAGGCATCTACGACTCTGGTTTTTACGAATACGACCGTTCCCTGATCATCTGCAATCTGAACGATGCGCGAGAGATCATCAGCCTGCCTGAGGGTTTCAGCAGCCTGGAGATCAAGCTCAAACCTGAATACCTCGACGGGGTAGAAGACTTGGCTTATGAATATGGCAAGTTGTTGGGACGGGATATGAGCGCCACAGGAGTGGCCAACACCCAGTTGCTGCGCATAGTCAGGATGCAGAAGTGGCTTATCTTTATCATCTTCAGCTTTCTGCTGCTGATCGCGGGGATAAATGTGATCAGCGCGGTAAGCACACTGATCTATGACAAAAAGAACGAGATCGCGGTGCTCAAGACCCTGGGCGCAGGCTCAGGCACCATCAAGCGGCTGCTCTATTACCAGGTGGCCTTTGTCTGCCTGGCATCCATCCTTGCCGGGCAGCTCTTTGGCTACATCCTTTCCTGGCTGGTGGTGCATCAGCGCTTATATCAGCTCAAGGGAGAAGTTTACTTTATCAACCGCCTCGAGCTCTACGTTTCACCGCTGAACCAGCTGGTGATCTTTCTGGTGGCCGCTGTTGTCGCCATTCTGTGCATCAGAATCCCCCTGCGCAGGATAGACCGCATGTTCATCATCGATCTGCTGCGCAATCCCTGAGGAGGAAACAAATTGATCTGCCTGGCTGGAAAATCGTTGCGCAAGACCTACTCTGACCGGGGACAACTCATAGAAGTCCTGAGAGATACCAACTTTGAGGTGGAATGCGGAGAACTTGTCTGCATCACCGGAAAATCTGGCTGCGGAAAGAGCACGCTCTTGCATATTCTGGGGCTTTTGGATGATCCCGACAGCGGCAAAGTGCTGATCGGCGGTGAAGAGGTGTCTTCCAAAATGGCAAAAGCCAACCAGATTCGCAACCGGGATATCGGCTTCGTGTTTCAGTTTCACTATCTGATGGAGGACTTGAACTCCAGAGAAAACGTTGCCCTGCCGATGCTGATTGCCGGTTCGAACAAGCACAGCGCTTTCCAGAGGGCGGATGAACTGCTGGCCATGCTTGGTTTGGAGCAGCGGGTGAACCACTATCCGAATATGCTCAGCGGAGGCGAACAGCAAAGGCTGGCGTTGGCGCGAGCCCTGATCAACAGACCTAAAATAGTATTGGCGGATGAGCCAACGGGCAATCTGGACCCCCAGCACAGCCTGGAAATTTGGAAGCTTTTCGAGAAGCTGAACCGGGAACTGGGACAGACCTTTGTGATCGTGACCCACGACGCGGAGCTTGCCGGACGCAGCAAGAAAAGATATGAACTGAGAGACGGGATACTGATCTGATACCATGAAACGCCCGCGCAAGTTCCTGTCGTTCATTCTCTTTCTGCTGCTGATCAACAGCTTGTTCTTCTTCGCATGGTACGCCCTCGACATGCAGGGCACTGTGAAGGGAATAGTGGAGCGGGAAGCGGGAAAGGCGCTCGGCGGAAAGTTGCGCATTGCGGATTTCACCATCAGTGACCGGCAGGTCTATGCTCAGGGCATCAGTTTCAAGGCAGCGGATAACTCACTCTCTTTTGAGGTGGACAACGCCCGGGTGCGCTTCAATCTGTTGCGCTTTATCGTTTCTGGTTTCAAAATCCGCAACATCCTGAACCATATTGAGATCAACAAGGCGGATGTAGCCTTCAACCTCTTGCCCGATGAAGAACCCAAGAAACCAGGCAAGAGGTTTGAGCTTCCGGATCTGACCCCTTTTTTCAATGACCTGAAAGTTAAGGAATCCAGCTTCCGCTTTCGCGGAGAGCTTCCGCTCGCGCTCACGGAAGAAGGCATGCTGGTGCTGGCTGACAGCCTTGGCGCCATCGATATTGAGGCGCGCAATTCCAAGGTAACCAGAATCAGTCTCAGCGCGCGCAGCTCCAGCAAGGGGCTAATATCTGCCACGGCGGTTCTGGACAAGGGGCGCCTCGTTTCCAGCCATGCCGAGATCAGCAACTTTATTCCCCAATACATCGACCATCCCCAGATCAAGGGCGCGGGCACGGAGCTTAACCTTGTGCTTGACGCTTCCCAAACCGCCAAAAATGCCCGCATCGAGATGAGCGGCAAGGCGATACTCTGGGACACCCACGCTACCTTGCTTAATGACTATCCGGTGCGCATCCCTTATCTTACGGCAGAGATAGATGGCGACCGCCTTTCTGCCGACATCTCTCCCAGTAGCGTGGGAAGCAGCTCCCTGGGGGGAAGCCTGAGCGTGACTGGCCTGGGGGGAAAGATGTCCCTTCAGCCCAGCGAGCTAACCCTCCAGTTGGATCTTGGCATGCTCGATCCCGGCCTGTCGGGACGGGTGGACGCCCAGCTCTTTGCGGAAGGACCGCTCAAATCTCCCTTGCTTTCCTTGCAGGCTTCATCCCCCTGCGTCTCCTATCAGGGACAGGAGGTCAGAGCGGTTACTCTGGAAGCCAACTACAGCGAGGAAGAGCTTTCTTTCAGTTTGCAGGATGCGATCTGGAACGGTCTGGCAGTCAGCCTGGCTGGCGCGATGGACACCAAATATCGCCGCCTGCTCGCCACCCTGGATGTCTCCCCTGTGGCAGGCGCGAACCCTCCTCTGAGCATTGACGGCTCGGCTGAGCTCGAGCTTGCCCTGTATGACAAGCTGCCGGAAGTGAAAGCCACTTTTGGTGGCATCGATTTCCGTGGCCAGGGGATGAGTTTTGACGGCATCATTGGGCAGCTGTTGCTGGTTCCAGCCAGCAGCGGACAACAACAGAACTACTATGTGGACTTGGATCTGCAAGCGGCGGACGGCACCCAAATCAGGGCGGTGGGTGATCTGCTGGACAGAAATTTGCTGCTTGATGCCAACCTCAATGCCCTGGAAGTAGCTGGAATCTATCCCCATCCGCTGCTAAGCCAGCTCGCCCCCCTGGTGGGCGGACAGCTTTCCGCTTTTATGCAGGGAGATGAGATTGTCGCCTCCTCGAGCCTGACGCTTGGCACCCGGGGACAGATCGAACTGAATTCCGGGCTGGACCTGATTGGCTCCTACAACTTGAAGTCGCGTCAGGGGTTCGCCTCTCTGAAAACAGAATCCGGCAGCTTCAATGGCCAGCCTCTCGATCTGGATTTGGTGTGCGAACTGGATAACACTGCCCTGAAAGTGCATTCGCTCGATTTGAACCAGCAACTCCTGCTCAGTGGAGACCTGGATCTGAATGACCTGCGGGATTTCGCCTTTGATCTCAGCCTGAAAGACCTTTCCAGCAGCCAGATCAGCGACTATTATCCCGCCCTCGACCTGCCTGAGTTTTCCGGCCTGGGGTTCTCTGTGAGCTACAATCAGCAGCGCGGCGATGAACTGCAAGCGGAGGTGATGCTGGGTGAACTGAAGCTGCCTGGAGTCCAGCCCCTGCAGGCAAGGCTAAGTTTACAGGGGCAGCCGGAGCATGTGAGGATAGCGGGAACCGTGAATAATCCGCTGCGTCAGCTTATCGCGCTGCAAGGCACCGCCAATCTCATCGATCAAGGCTCCCTGAACCTGAAGGCCACGCTCGACAAACTGGGCTTTGGCGACCTGTTGGAATCCGCTCCGGCGGAAGGCGCGATCAGTGGAGAACTGGGGCTGGCAGTGGACAGCTTCATCAGTGCGGAACGGGAGATCAGCTTTACTGCCGATCTGAACTCACCCAGGATCAGCATTCCGGATATGCTGGACTTGGAAGACCTGGATGTGCGGCTGGCTCAGTTGCCAGAGCTTTTGCGGGTGGACACCCTGTACGTCCGCGCGGCTGATCTGGCCAAAGTGGAGTGTTCCGGAGCCCTGGATTACAATTTCCTCACCCAGAACTTCTTTGAGGGCGGCAACAGCCTGGAACTGAAGGTGCAGGGATATCTCTTTGACTGGCTGGACAAGTCTCTGGATATCATCACCTCCGCCCGCGGCGAATCCGACCTGCAATGCACGGTGCAAACCCAGGAAGACCAGTTCCTGATCAAGAGCGGAAATCTGTCCCTGAGGCGGGCTTCAATTTCAATCAAAGACCAGCCCGAACCGATCCGCGATCTCAACTTTGAACTCAGTTTTGACAACAACAGGGTGAACATCGACTCCGCCCAGGCATTCATGGGCAAGGGCAAGCTGACCATCCTCAACGAGTTTGGCGAGGACAGCAGCTCTCATTTCTCGGTGGGATTTCTGGATCTGGGCAGCTTGAAGCTCAAGATCGACGAACCGGGCATCATTGCCAACATCCCCCTCTTCACCGTGCCCCGCACTTCCAGCAACATCGTGTTGCGCGGGCAAAACTCCGAATATGCCACCGTGCGCGGTCCTTTTGAGGATATGGCGATCTCGGCGGAAGTGCTGGTTTACAACGCGGATGCCGTGTATCCGCCCAATACCGGCAACCTCCTCAATCTGATCTACAGCTTCAGCGGCGCGCTCACCAAACCGCAGGAGCAAACTGAGGAACTGCCCCTGCCCTTCACCATGGATCTGATGATCCGCCTGAAGGACAACATCAAATACACCACCTACCCCACAGAGCTTTATATCGAACCGGACGCCCATCTGCATATCATCTATGACGGCAAGGAGTGGCACGCCGCGGAGGCTCATTTCCTGGCGCAACGCGGCTCCATCGACTTTTTTGGCACCGTGTTCCAGGCAGAGGAACTCACCATCAACATCCTGGAATCCCAAGACCTGATCGATATCGAGGGATCGTTTTACCGCAGGGCGGAGGACGGAACCATCATCACCCTGGCGGTAAGCACCGATTCCGACACCTCAAAACCGATCTTTGACCGCTTAAAATTCTCACTCCAGAGCGATAATCCGGACGACCGCACCATCTCCAACATCTTTGCCCGGCTCAGATACAGCGCCTCCGGAAATGAAGAGGAGCAGCAGGATGGCAACGCGTTGAGGGATGAAGCGCTCAACCTGATCTCGGACAATCTCAATTCCTCGCTGGTGGCCCCTTTCCTCCTGCCGGTGGAAAACAGCCTGCGCCGCTGGCTGAAGCTGGATAGCGTGAGCATCAACGCGGGCTTTATCCAAAACCTGTTCAACGAGTATTCCACAGTCTCAGGTCAAACCGGCGGCTTTGGCAACATGAACCAACTGATGGGCGACGTGGCAAGGTTCAGCTCGTCCATCCTGCTCAACAATCTCAACGTTTCCATCAGTAAATACCTGGGACGCAAGCTCTATCTGGACTACATGGTCACCCTGCAGGAAGCCACCGATATGCAGAGCCAGACCAAGATCACGGTGACCCACGATACGTCCCTGCGGCTTTTCCTGCCTGAAAAGTTTCGCCTCACCTACACCTTCAGATTTGAGCACGAAGACAAGGCCATCACCCACGAGATTATGCTCTTCCGTTCCTTCAGATTTTGGGGATTGTAACAAATCCTTTGACAAAAATGGCTTGCTATAAATTATGAAAAAAAAAGAACTATACCCTGGAGGTTCACATGGCTGATGTCATGGATAAAAAGAAAGCCCCTGTTCTCAACGATACCAAACCCAAAGAAGTAAAGCAGGCAGATTCTGCCGCCAAAGACGAACTCAAAGTCGGACCCAGGTTCGGTCTGGTGGAAATGATTTTGATCCTGTTGCTGGCTGGCGTGATCTTCATTTTTATCTTCGGACTGAGACAGATGCGGATAGAAAAAGCCGAGATCGCCAGAACTCAAAACCTCTTTGAGCAGATTTTGCCCACCTTTGAAAAGGTCACCACCGCCGCCAAAGCCTATCAGGCTAAAGACGAATTCGGCGCCTGGCCGATCGATATCAGTGAGCTTTTCCCCCCTTCCGAAGTGGATACCAAGGAATTTAAGTTCACCATCAACGACAGCGGCGTTGTGACCGCCACCTCCACCAAGGAATTTGGCAAGGAAGGCATCAAAGTAAACTATAATATCCCCGGCAAATCCTTCGAAATTGACGATCCCAATCCGGATGCCAAACCCAACGTGTTGGATTCCTGGTTGCCCGAAGAATAGGCTTTTTGCCCTGACATATTGAAAACCCCGCGCAGCGGGGTTTTTTCTTGCTCTCTTTCAAACAGGGTGGGTAGATCGGAATGTTCATTTCTTACTGTAAGCTCCTGTTTCGCAAACATTGGGGTGATCTGTTTCTTGGTCTGGTGTTTATACTATTTCGCTTGCATTATTACAACTGGCTATCCTTAAAAGACTGGATCACGGGTCAAGCCCGTGATGACGCGATGTAGTCTGGTAGTGCTTGCTTCAGAGTACCTTTTCACCATTTCACCTTTCCACTGACTTTACATGAGAATGTCAGATTACAAATAGCATAAAATAGCTTGATGAAAGCGATTTGGTATTACACTGTCATACTCTGAAAAAAAACTTGACTTGGATTTGCAAAATGAAAATAATGCGTTTGGTCGCTTGGTGCGATCATAGAATAATGAGTGACGATGGATATCAGACTCCCTAAAACAACAGGAGATTAAATGAGTTGGAATGAATCCCAACATTCGGCACTCAACAGCGAAAGAAATAAACAAAGACACCACAAACAAGATATTGAGGAATGGATTTGATGAAACAAGCTGTTATTTTGTTTGCCTTGATACTGTTATGTCCCTGTCTGACCGCTGGGTCTCAGTATGTGTATCTGACAAACGGATTTGAGCCGTCTGCCGCCAATCTTGCCCTGGGGGGCAACCCTGTTGCGGCTGTAAACTTCTGGCACAATGACCCATTAACATCGTTTAGCAATCCTGCTTTTACTTCATTACAAAACGGTATTCGCTATTCTTCCTCAAGCTACAATTTCTTGAAGATTCATTTAAGCAATGGAACTGGATCACTTGATTATAAAGCCTCAATAACCGCTGTTGGCCATAATGGCATTGGCTTGCTCGCTTCTATAGTGCCTGAATACGGTTACGAAACAAGTTATGGCGAGATTGGGGTTTATGATGAATTTGGCGATCTCCTGAATACGATTGAATTGTCTGAAAGAGCCGAAATATACGGCTTAGCCCTCGATCTGAATGAATTCTGCAAAAAGAACATTCCAACAGTTAAGTTCATGCCTGAAAGTGTCGATCTTGCATTGGGTGTCAATTACATACGCAACTCCAACACCCTTACTGGCAAAACCCGCTATGCAAACAGCTTTGATATGGGGCTTTTACTAAGGTCACCTCTCGCGGTTAGCCATAACTTACAAATTGAAGGTGCTTTGGGAGCATCAATGTTCAATGTTTTCAATGACTCTCAAAAATACATAAACTCTAATGGGAGCGAGACTATCTACCGCAGGCTTAATATGGCGGCGGGAGTTTCCGCCAATCTGAAAAATACATCATTCGCAACAGGACGGAGCTTGGGAATGGAAAACATAGTATCTATGCGTCTCTTAGGCGGAGGATGCTGGGAAATTGCATCTGATGAGAAATCATGGGGTATCGGAACAGAGTTGGGTCTTGTCGATTTGTTTTTCTTGAGAGTGGGTAAACATAAGAATGAAAAAGGATTCATTGAAGGTACAAGCTATGGCGCAGGCCTTAGGCTGCATTACAAGAATCTTATCGGGTTAAGATACGACTTTGCGCATTTTCCAGTGGTTCGTGGCTCCAAGGACAAAAAATGCGATAGCTTCGGATTTGACATAGACATAATAGGCTTGGTCAATTCACGCAGCTTAGATAAAAACTGAGGAGAGTTCCATGAAAGTGATCGCTATTGTCCCGTTAGTTATTACGATTGTCTTAGTTATGCTTGGCGGTTGCAGATCAACTACCGCCCCCGAGGCTGATTCAGCATGGCTGGGTGAAGCAGATCCAAATCCAATGCAAGTTGGCACAACAACCTCCATCCCCGTGAAAACACCAGCAGGTGAAGTTGTATATCTGTTTATTAATAATAGTTTGGGTCAACCTGTGAGAAACTACTCAATCGTTTCGGGTACAAATCAAGTTGTAAAGTGGGATGGCCGTGATCAAGACGGGCGAATATGTGCCTCTGGTGTGTACTATTACACATTACTAACTCCAAGTTTTAGTGATACCCATAAGTTGGTTATTATCAGGTAGCAGGATCGTGAGTCTTTTATCTGGGTGACAAGCTGAATTGCAACAGTAATTTCAGATGACCATGGTGTTCTATAGTTTATTTTCCAAAGAGGGCACGGTTTGAGGTCTGGAGTGGTTTGTTTCTGGAATCAGTGTCTGTCTGGGCGTGCTCCTTTCCACCTTTTCACGATCTAATACAAATAATGCAAACATATTAGTGCTACATTCACCAATAACAACGGCAATATTCTGCATAGTCCTTCATAGCGCCCTCCTTTGCTACTACTGCATTTAGTGCCATCATCCTTAGGTCATCCTTATAAATTATAAGGTTGACCCCAGGAAGACCCAGGTTGGAGAGGGTGATGCAAATGAGGGTAATCCTCCTCCATAATATATAGGTGCTACGATCAGGCTGTGGAAAGGTGGAAAGGTGTTTTTGAGGTGGAAAGGTGGAAAGGTGAAATGGTGGAAAGGTTCCCCCGTAGTGGACGTCAGCCCCGAAACAAATACCCCCAGTCTATATACCGTGTCATCACGGGCTTGACCCGTGATCCAGTCTTTTTAGAAATAACCACCAAGCCCCGAAAAACCACCTACAGACTATATACTGCGTCATCCCGGGCAAGCTTGCTTGACCCGGGATCCAGTCTTTTAAGGACTGTTTGAACTTCGCTGAAAACTTGTATGTTTGGCAGAGAGAGCTTATACCGGCCTCTAATCCATGCCGATTACGCCGCGCAGCATGCGAATCTTTTCAGCGGCAAGCTGGCGCGCCCTGGCTGAGCCCTCTTCTAAAATCTCGATGATGCCCTGGGGATTCGCCATCAGTTCCGTGTAGCGCTCCCGCAACGGAGTCAGGGCGGCGTTCATCACCTCAAAGAGTTCTTGCTTGGCATGCCCCCAGCCCATCCCGCCAGCCAGATAGCGTTGCCGCAACTCCTCCACCTGTTCGGGCGAGGCAAAATTGCGGTAGATCGAAAAGATGGTGCAGGTCTCGGGGTCTTTGGGTTCTTCCACGCCCTGGGAGTTGGTGACGATGCGCATCACCAGCTTGCGCAGCTCTTTTTCGGGGGCGAATATGGGAATGATATTGCCATAGCTTTTGGACATCTTGCGGCCGTCAAGCCCCATCAGGGTTTTGCTGTGTTCGGTAGCCAGGGGCTGAGGCAGGCGGAAACACTCCTGCCCATAGACGAAATTGAAGCTCTGGGCAATATCCACCGCCATTTCCACATGCTGAAACTGGTCATTTCCCACCGGAACGTAGTCCGTATCGAAGAGCAGGATGTCCGCCGCCATCAAGACCGGATAGGTATAGAGGCCCATGTTCACCCCGTCGTCCGGATCCCTGGCCGCTTCGGCATTGGCCTGTAGCATGGCTTTGTAGGCGTGGGCGCGGTTCATCAGGCCTTTGGGGGTGAAGGCCAGCAATATGGTGAGCAGCTCAAAGGTCTGGGGCACAAGCGACTGCTTGTAAAAAAGAACCTTTTTGGGGTCCAGCCCGGAAGCCAGCCAGGCTGCCGCGATCTCCAAAGTCATGTTGCGTATCGCGGCTGGATCCTTGCAGGCGTTCAGCGCGTGGTAATCCGCGATAAAATAACGCGCTTCGCAGGTTTCGCTAAGCTTCAGGGCGGGCTTGATCGCTCCCAGATAGTTGCCTATGTGGGGAATTCCAGTCGGTTTGATGCCGGTAAGAGCTACTTTCATTTTATCCTCGTTTTTATATAACTATCCTGCCAAAGAGATCCATGTCGATCACGTCGGTGACCAGCACCGGGTAGATCTTGCCTGGTTCCACATCGGCAGGTTCGACAAAGGTGAGGCCATCCACTTCGGGAGCCTGGAACCAGGCGCGTCCCTGCATCATTTCTTCCTCGTCATGCTCATTATAATCTTCAATCAGCACAGGCAGAGTCTGCCCCACATATTGTTGCAGCAGCTCCGCGGATATTTCGCTTTGCAGGGCAAGAAGCCTGTTGCGGCGGTTTTTCTCGGTGCGGGCGGGCACCTGCCCTTCCATCCTGACTGCCAGGGTGCCCTCTTCCGGGGAATAAACGAAGGCGCCCAGATGCAGGAAGCGGACTTCCCTGATGAAGCGCTGCAAGGCCTGCGCGTGCCGCCTTTTCTCGCCCGGGTAGCCGCAGATCAGAGTGGTGCGCAAAACGGCCTGGGGCAAGCTCTCCCGAATCTTGTGAAACATTTGTATGAGTTCCCTTCCGCCCCGTTTTCTGCGCATGGAGCTCAGGATTCCGTCTTCGCTGTGCTGGATGGGAATCTCAAAATAGGGCAGCAGCTTGGGAAGCCTTTTCCACAGCTCCAGCCAGTCGGTTTCAAAGTGGTCGGGATGCAGATACATCACCCTGATCCACTGGAACTGGGGGATGGCGTGCAGCTTTTCCAGCAGCTCCGGCAAGGCTTTGCGCCCGTAGATGTCCAAACCGTAAGATGCGGTATCCTGGGCGATTACGATCAGCTCCTGAGCCAGATTATCGGGATCGGCCGCCAGCCGCTCGGCTTCCTCCACCAGTTCCGGGATCGGCACGCTTTGCATCTCCCCGCGGATGGAAGGGATGGCGCAATAGGAGCAGTGGTTGCTGCAGCCGTCGCTGATCCGCAGATAGCGGTAATAGGAGTGCGTTATCGCCTTGCGCTCTGTTTTGCCTGTGCCAGGCAGCTCCAGATAGTGTTCCAGTGCGGCAAAATCCTTCAAAGGGATCCAGGTGTCCACTTCCGGATAGCAGTGCTGAAAATCTTCCATGCCGCGTTTGGTGACGCAGCCGGTGACCAGCAGTCTGCCACAGCTACCGCTGTTTTTCAATTCTGCCAGTTCGGCGAGCACCAGGTCGAGCTCGTGCAGGGAATCGCGCAGGAAGGAGCAGGTGTTCACCAACACCAGGTCTGCTCCTTCCGGCGTTTCCAGGGCTTGATAGCCTGCCCGCTCAAGGATGGCGGCGAAGCTTTCGCTGTCCACCAGATTCTTAGCGCAGCCGAGGCTCTCAAGGTAGTAAGTTTTCATTGCAAAGGATGGATGAACAATCCTGAACGCAGTTTGGGCTCAAACCAGGTGGATTTGGGGGGCATGATCTCGCCGGCGTCGGCAATGCCGAGCAGTTCATCCATGGAAGTAGGGAACATGGCAAAGGCCACAACTTCCCTGCCGCTGTCAACCCTGCGCACCAGTTCGCCGAGGCCGCGGATGCCGCCCACAAAGTCGATGCGGTTGTCCCTGCGCGGGTCGCCTATGCCCAGGATGGGGTGCAGCAGGTTGTTTTGCATAATGGAAACGTCGAGCGAATCCACCACGTTGGAGTTGTCCCAGGTTCCCGGCAGAGCTTCCAGTTTATACCAGGTTCCGCCCAGATACATGCCAAACTCGTGCAGCTTGGAGGGTCTGAAGGGGCCAGCCTGGGATACCGGTTCCACGCTGAATTTCTCGCGCACTTTGGCCAGGAATTCGTCCTCAGTCAGCCCGTTGAGGTCTTTCACCACGCGGTTGTAGTCGAATATCTTCAGTTGGTTGTCAGGGAAGATTACCGTCATAAAGAAGTTGAATTCTTCCTCGCCCGTATAGCCCGGATTCTGCTCCCGGCGCACCAAACCAACTTTGGCAGCGGAGGCTGTCCGGTGATGGCCGTCTGCCACATACAGATAGGGCAGCTTGGCAAAAGCAGCCTGGATGGCGTTGATGTCTTCCTCGGAATCCATCAGCCACAGGGCGTGGCCGATCCCGTCGTCGGACACAAAGTCGTAAACGGGGTCTTTTTGCCGCATAACTTTGGCAACCGTGGCATCGATCTCATCCTGATGGCGGTAGGTGAAGAACACCGGCGAAGGGTGCGCGTCGCAGGTATCCACGTGTCTGATGCGGTCGGCTTCCTTGTCTGCCCGGGTGAGCTCGTGTTTCTTGATGATCCCATTCATATATTCATCCACGGAAGCGAGCCCCACCAAGCCGATCTGGTCACGTCCATCCATGGTTTGGCGGTAGATGTAGAACATCGGGCGCGAGTCCTGTTTCATCAGGCCATCGTTGACATATTTAAGCAGGTTTTCCCTGGCTTTGGCATACACTTCAGGCGCGTAGAGATCGGTGCCCAGGGGCAGGTCGATCTCCGGTTTTTCCACATGCAGGTAGCTGAGGGGGTTTTTCTTCACTTCAGCCCGCGCCTCATCGGAATCCATCACGTCATAAGGCATGGAGGCTATGGCAGCCGCTTTTACCGGGATCGGGCGCAGGGCGCGAAAGGGTTTAAAAGTAGCCATTGGCTTTTCTCCTATATCTTTTTTAACTGTAAAACCTGGTTAGCACCTTGATCATGGCCAGATGGTCTTCCACTCCGGCTGTTTCGCGGGCCGAATGCATTGCCCAGAGTGGGTCTCCCACGTCAACGACTGGGATGCCCAACTGGGCAGAGACGGTCGGACCCACCGTGTTTCCGCAGAGCAGGTCGCTACGCATCATAAACTTCTGGCAGGGAACTTTGGCAGCTTCGCAAAGGGCAGCGAACCGCTGGGCGCTGGCGGCGGTGGTGGCATATTTGTGTCCCGCCTGCCATTTGATAGCCGGCCCGCCATTCATCACCGGAGAGCAGGACTGCTCGTATTTCTCGGGATAGGAAGGATGGTAGGCGTGCGCCATGTCTGCCGATATCAAAAACGAGTTGCTGAGAGCCAGATGCCTTTCCTCGGTGTCCAGTCCAAGGGATATGCCCACACGGTCCAAAACCACGGACAGCATGCTTGAACCAGCTCCCTGGCGGGTTTCGGAACCAATTTCCTCATGATCGTAGAGAACTGCCGCGCAGGTGGCTTTTGGTTTGTCGGAGGCCATGATTGCGCTCAGGATCGCGTGGCTCATGCCGAGGTTGTCCAGCCTGCCGCTGAACAGCAGATTGCCCTGCAAGCCGCCCAAAGCCGCTTTGGCAAAGTCATAGAGGAACAGCTCCAGTTCCATGATCTGTTCCGGCTTCACTTTCAAGGATTTCGCCACCGCCGCTTTGAGAGGATCGCCGTCCTGCTTTCCCACATCCACGATCGCCTGCAAGTGAACCTGTTTGTTGTAGATAAAGCCATTGTTCACTTCACGGTTCAGATGGATGGCGGCGTTGGGGATCACAGCCACTGGCTTTTGCAGGTCAACGGGCACCACCCTGACCTCTTTTCCGTAGTTGACGGCAGCCCTTCCGGCGATGCCCAGTTCCCGGTCGATCCAACTGCTGATGATGGGGCCGCCATACACTTCCACCGCCACCCGGGCGACGTTTCCATCTATCTTCAGGCTGCTTGGTTTCAGCTTCAGGCCAGGGCTGTCGATATGTGCTGCCGCAAGCTGAAAGCCTGTTTTAGCCAGGGGCTGGCTGCCTGTCACCAGGGCCACCACGCTGGTCTCGCGTTGCAGATAGTATTTCGCGCCTGGTTTCAGCTTCCATTTTTTGCCCTCATCCAGGGCGGCGAATCCCCGTTCCTCAAGCCGCTTTACTATTTGCTGGGAGGCTTGAACGGAGGTGGGCGATGCGTCCAAAAAGGACAGCAGATCCCTAATGTGGTTATTCATGGGGTTTTCTCCCTATAATATCTTGTTAGATACTAGGAAAAAAATGCCGCTATTCCTGTCAAAGGTATATTGGCGTCAGCGGTACAAATATCTCTTTATCTTCTGGGTGGGTGTCTTTTGAAAAGGCTCGTTAACGATATGTATCTTGACGATGCGGCTGAAACTTGCCAATACCTTGTTCACGTTTTGCCGGTTCTCTTCCATGATGCGCGGCAGATCAGCCTCTTTGAGGTGATCCTCGTCGAGGGCATCCATGTCCGGATAGATGAGGGCGTGCAATTGCCTGTCCCGCTCCAGAACCAGCGTTTCCCCAACATAGGGCAGGTTGTTCAGCTTTTGTTCCACCAGTTCGGGATAGATGTTTTCTCCGCTGGGGCCCAGGATCATGTTTTTTGATCTGCCCTTCAGGTAGATGAAGCCGTCTTTGTCCAGAGTGCCGATGTCGCCAGTGTGCAGCCAGCCATCCACCAGGGTTTCCGCCGTGGCTTCGGGGTTGTTGTAATAGCCGCTGAATACCTGGTCGCCTTTGAGCAGCACCTCTCCGGGGATGTTCTGGGGATCCGGGGACAGAATCTTGCATTGCATACCGTCCACGATATTGCCGCTGGATTCAAAGCGATGCTTGAACCAGTTGGCATAGGAGATCAGGGGGCCGCACTCCGTCATGCCGTAGCCGATGGTAAAAGGAAACTTGATCTTCTTCATAAAGAGTTCCACTTCCGCGTTCATCGGCGCGCCGCCCGTGATCAGTTCCACAATGTTGCCGCCGAAAGCTGCCATCAGCTTATTATGGATTTTTTTCAGGATCATGTTTTTAACAAGCGGAATCTTGAGCAGGGCTTTGATCTTTCCGCTTTCCAACTGCGGTTGCAGCTGGCGCTTGTAGATCTTTTCGATCAGCAGGGGAACGGTCAGCACCACATTTGGTTTGAGATCTTGCAGGGCGTTGAGCAGCAGCTTGGGAGCCGGGATTTTATCCAGGAAATTGATGTGATTGCCGCGCGTAACCGGATAGAGCATGTCAAAAGCGCTGGCATAGGCATGGGCGATGGGGAGGAAGGCAAAGACATTGGCACCGATCTTGAAGCACAGTTTACCCACTGCAAAGTTCACATTGGCCAGCAGGGAGCGATGGGGCAGCATCACGCCTTTGGAAAAGCCGGCGGTGCCGGAGGTGTAAACGATCGAAGCAATATCCTCGTTGTCACATATATCCGGCGGAGAAAAACCGGAGGGGCCCAGCTTGAGCAACTCGGGCGTATCTTCCAAAGCTGGCAGCAGCTCCTTCTTGTTGTCCACCCGATTGGCGAGCAGGTGAAAATCTTCCAAAGCAAAAATATACTTTACCTTGCGCAACTTGTCTTCATCGATCGCTTCAAATTTGTCCCGGTTGATAAACAGCAGTTCCGAGTCGGAATGGTTTACGATGTATTGCGTATCCTCAGGGGAGAAACTGGCCATGATTGGCACGATGGTGCCGCCAAAGGTAACGGTGGAAAGCCAGGTTAGTGCCCAGGAACTGCAATTTTTGCCTACCACGGCGACCTTGGAGCCCTTTTTCATGCCACAGGCCTTATACAGCTTGTGCATCCACATGATCCGCCTGCCGGCATCGCCATAGCTCATGGCTTTTCCGGGGTAGTCAGTGAAGGCCGGCATATCCCAGTAAGTCTGTATGGATTCAACAATATATGGAATCAGCTTAGTGTCGGTCATATCTTTCTCCCGCGCTTATAATCGTAATTTTACTTTTATTTACAGACTCCGCCATCAACAGCCAGGCCTGGCACGCGACCCACAAACGCCGCTATTCCTTTTCCGGATAACTCGGAGGGGTTATCCTTTGACAATGCACGTTGGCGTCAGACGTGCCAATCCCGCTCATCCCCAGAGGGATGCGGACGGATTTATTCGGAGTTCTTTTTCTTGAGGTTGTTTTCCTTGAGCGGCGCATCTTCCGAAGCGGCTTTGAGTTCGAGTTTTTGAACGGGTATCCAGATTTCAACCACTGATTCATCGGAATCCGCTGCGAAACGCTCGTCATAAGCCTCGAACATATCGCCCTTGGCAAGGATTAGACCTGAGGATGCCAGCCATTCGCCAAAGATATAGCCATAGGCGGAGCCGATTCCTTTGATGTTGCCAACATAGTCAAAAACGGCATAATCGCCGCCCGGGACATTGTGCAGCATAAACATTTCCGGCAATTTCTCCGACTCCTTGACCTCCATGCCCACAAAATACTTGTAGCCTTTTTGGGTCTTGGGATCATAATCCTCTCCGGTAAAGTGGATTCCATAGCAGCAGTTGCCAACCGGTTCCTTAATCTCGCCCATGAGGGAGTAGAATTTGTTCCAGATTTCTGCCATGGCATTGCCTTCCATGGCGTTTTCGGCTTCCAAGCCCATTACGGAAAAGGGTTTGCGGGCCTCAAACCTGACTTTCATTTGCTTCGCGGGCTCCTGCTTTTCTTCCGTCTGGCCTGCCAGGGGGGCAAGCGCCAGAGAAAGCACAACCAGAGCAATTAACCAACGCATAATGATCACTCCTTACGTCATTGATAGAACTGGGCGGCATGATAGCCGCGCTTGTGTTTGATGTCAAGGAAAATCGGCTATATTTCAAAATATGGGAGTAGATTGTTAATAGCAGATAATTTGATTATTTCAAACAACGCGTTTGTAAGGTCATATCTTATGAATAAGATGCAGGCATGACCGGGGGATGGAGTATAGGTGGGCGGAATCACAGAGGTTTTTCATACTGAAGAAATGGACAGGAACCCATATAGGTTAAGGATGGAAAACCTGGTTTTTCCCGCTCTGAATCTGGTGTAAAGACCTCCCTGCCATACTTGCTTTGCAGAATATAATAAGCTAACTGTCCCGATTTTACTTCATAGCTCCCTCCCTTGCTGCTACTGGCTTTGATGCCATCATCCTTAGGTCATCCCTCACCGGGTTAAGGATGACCCCAGGAAGACAAAGACTTAGCTGCCGGTTGCAAATGAGGGCCGAGTACAGGAATGATGGTTTTAACAAAGGTATCTTGTTTTGGATATCCAAGTTATGAGATGGTCGTTACACTATCGTACAAATTTGCGATAGCACTTTGTTTTACACGAAACTTCGTTCCATGATTATGGCCTGTTCTGGCATCAAAATCAACGAGAACATCACCTTGTTTGATTGCTTCCAGTAACTTATCAAAAGAAAACGTGTTGAGCATTTTAATATCGTCGTATAAGTAGTATTCCTGACCGTTTTCCCTCTTTGTTTCAGCTAATATATAAAAGCAGTTTAAGAGTTTGGTGCCCGCTTTATGTTCTATATCACTAAAACCCCAATAGGGTTGCGGATCGAGTTCGCCCAATCCTGCTCTGGACTTAACTGATTCCAGCCATATTTCATGTCTCTCTGAAACAGCACGACTATCAAAAGATGTCTGAAATCTCTTGTTAGCGTAATCTATTTTGACCATGAACCCCCTGTCGCTCGGAGAAATTGCATCAATAGTCTGCCTGAAGCTCAGTTCACTATCAGGATATTTATTTCCTGCCTCTTTATGCCTCCATCCATACAAGGGAAGAAGCATCTGAGGAACAAGCCTTGCATTTCTTGGAGAGGGTTCACAGTGATAGAGAGTTAATAAAGAGTTAGTTTGTTTGCGCTGGGTTTTTAACTCCCATTCGCCAGCGTTTGCTATTGCCAGGTTATTCTCTTTAACGCCTAATAAGTCTTCCAGCGTATTGCCAACACCACCTGCATTCCCATGCCTTCTATTCTGTACCCAGCCTTTGGCTTTAATCTTCCTAAGCGACTCTATCACATCTTCTTTCGTATATGTGGTGATCATAATCATTCCCTTGGAGGTTTCCAGAAATCTAACAGATATTCAAATGTTGTACCCATCGTAATGTAATTGCTGGGCCATCCAAATATCCCAATTTTATTGACTATATTGGTTCTGTCCCAAATAATGATATTACGGAGTTCATATCCTCTGTTTCTCAACTCTTCAATCAGGTAAGTATGCTGTGTTATCCTCTTGTTTTCCCACCAGAAGTCAGGAACATTGATAACACAATGTGCCTTTTCGCGCATAACTGGAAGCAAAGAACTGAATATATCCCCCATCACAGTCGTCCATTTTTCGATTTCATAAGTACCAAGGTCACGTTCGTCCTGTGAGTATTGCTCAATTTTGTTTAATTGCTCGTTATTGCGGTCGCGTCTTGACTTATTTTTACGCTTTCTGTTTAACAGGTTCGCATAGGGAGGGGATGTCCAGATAAGACTCACACTATCTGGTTCAAGATAATCAGCGATGTTTCTGGCGTCATCCAGCACGGCTAATTGCTGACTTGTGTTAAAGATATTATTTGCATTGAGACGTTGATTGCATAACTCTATGTATTCTTTCTTTAGATCGAACCCAACTGCATTCCTGTTCAAATCCTGAGCAGCTACGAGTGTTGTGCCGCTTCCCACAAATGGATCGACAACTAACTCACCAACGTGAGAAAACAGAGATATTACTTTATTAGACAGACTGATTGGGAAAGTGGCAGGATGAAGCTCTTTATCTCTTATGTCCCGTTTCTCATAGAAGAATTGCCAAACTCCCAACTGAGATACTAACCACTCCTTAGCCGTCATACAGTTGATATGTGTTTTTGGGCAACTACACAAGCGGGTATAGTCTATTTTGAGTTTTTTAGTGTTTGCTTGTTTAAAAGATACTTGTGCTTCCATTTTCGTCCTCTTGGCCTTAAACTCAATCAATAAATCCTAAAGTATTACAAACTTATGAGCCAGTGTAAAATGCTATTATAATCCTACGATACAGTAGTGGCAAATTCTGTCAATCCCAAACAATGCTTTGCATGACTTCAATAATCGATTGCACATTGGTAACAAAAGGCATACGTAACAGAAATAAACCTCAAGGGAATCCTACTTTCTCAACATCAGCCACATGAAGAAGGGGCAGCCGACAGCCGCGGTGATCACGCCCACGGGCAGTTCGATCACGGCGATGTTTTTGGCGATCAGGTCGCAAAGCAGCAGGAAAACGCCGCCGCTAAGCAGTGAGTAGAGGTAGATCCTCTTTTGTCCGGAAGGGATGAAAAACCTCACGATATGGGGGATGATGAGCCCCACAAAGCCGATGATTCCGGCAAAGGAAACCGTGATCCCGATCAGCAGTGAGCTTACGATAAAGACCTTCTTTCTCAGCGAGGGAACGTCGATGCCCACGCTGCCCGCGTAGATGTCGCCGCCGCTGAGGATGTCCAGCGCCGTGGACTTGAAATAGAGCCAGATCATCAGCAGCAGGGAGATGGCCAGCAATCCCAGGAAGAAGTTCCACTCCCGGATAGTGAACACATGCCCCAGATTTCCCATCAAAGTGCCCAAAATAACCATGCTATCCTTTTGAAAGAGATACATCAACAGCGATATGCCCGCCGAAAAGAACATCCCGGCTATCACGCCCGCGATAAGCAACCGGCTGCGGTCGAAGCTGCCTTTGCGGCGAGCCAGTGACCACACCACCAGCAGGGTTATCCCGGCTCCGATGAAGCCCCCAACCGACATGAGCAAGGTGAGTCCCAATACACCGGTGAGGATGGCGCCAAATGCTGAACCGGAAGAGACGCCAAGGATATACGGCTCTGCCAGCGGATTGGCAAGCATCAGTTGATAGACGGAACCCACGGCGGCCAGAACCATCCCCGTATAAAGGGTCAGGATCAGGCGGGGTAGGCGGATGTTGACGATCACGTTGGCATCCGGAGCCCCGCTGAAGAGGTAAGCCACGACCACTGCGCTGCCCAACGCCAGAATGATCAGGGGATAGATCAGCCTCCTTGGCATGGGTTCCTAAAAAGTGTCCAGCAGTTCACGCAGGCGTTCCATGCCCAGAATTGCCCTGGGTGTGGCGCGCTGCAGCCAGTCCGGATTTATGTCTTTTTCAAAATAGACGCGCTTGTTTCGGATGGCGGGGATGTCTTGCCAGCCCTTGCGGTTGAGGATGGTTTGCAGGCTTTCCTGAGAGTAGCAGATGATGATATCCGGCTTGGCTGCCACCACATCCTCGGCGTCGATGCGGCAATAGTCGCGTTCCAGGACGTCGAACACGTTGTTACCCCCGGCGGTTTCGATCAGATCGCCCACATAGGAGGCATCCGAAACGCTCATCAAAGGATCGCGGTAGATTTCCATGTAAACCCTGGGCCTGGGCTTGCCCTCTGAGCGGCGGCGCAGCTCCTCGATCTTGCCTTCCAGCTCACTGGCCAGTGAGTTGGCTTCCTCTGTCCTGCCTATCTTTTCGCCGATGTAGTTTACAGCGTGGGAGATATCCCTTACCGAGCGTGGATAGATCTGATGCACTGTGTAGCCAAGCTTGCTGAATTCCTGGGCCATGGCATCGTGCTCCAGCGAGGAGGTGAAGATCATATCCGGTTTGAGGGCAATCACCGCTTCCCTGTCCACCAGGCCAAAGTTGCCCACTTTCTTGATCTTAGCAAGCTGCGGGGGGTAGTCGCATTCCTGGGTGAGGCCCACGATCTGATCCTCCGCGCCCAGGGCGGCGATGATCTCCGCCACTTCGGGAGAGAGTACCACCAGGCGTGGCTCTGTGGAGCTTGGCGGGGTTTTTTGGCAGGATGAGACTGCACCCGCAAACAGCAGGATTATCCCCAAACTAATGATGCTAAAAGTCTTTCTCAAAATATCACCTCTGATCTTGTATCCGGGAGCTATCCCGCATTGTGTTCCAATACAAAGCAGGCGGGGCGGGCAATCTGTCAACTGCTTTTTCCCTATACCGGGGAGGAAATTGGGCTTGACAAGGCAGCACGCGAATAATTAGGCTGCGCTGCGGGGAAAATATGAAACAGACAAAGCTGACCGACATCTATCGCCTATTGCTGGATCTCTACGGAAACCGGGGCTGGTGGCCGGGGGAGAACCAGGACGAGATCGCCATCGGCGCGATCCTGGCCCAGAGCGTGGCTTGGAAAAATGTGGAAAAAGCCTTGCGAAACCTGAAGCAGAGGGGTGTATGCAGCCTGGCAAAGCTGGTGGAACTGGAGCAGGATGAACTGGCCGCCCTGATTGTGTCCACCCTCTATTACAATCAGAAAGCGGAGCGTTTGCAGCGTTTTGCCCGCTATTTCCAGGCTGAGGCAGGGTCAGATTTCGCCAGGCTGTTCGGAGGCGAAATAGACGGCCTGCGCTCGCGGCTGCTTTCCCTGAAAGGACTGGGGCCGGAGACGGTGGATTCGCTGCTGCTCTACGCGGGCGACAGGCTGGTCTTTGTGGTTGATGCCTATACCCGGCGCTTGCTGTACAGGCTGGGCTTCACCGCGGAAAAAGCGAGTTATGACGAACTGCAGGACTACATCTGCAGGCGGATACCCAGGGATTTGGCGCTCTACAAGGACTTTCACGCGCAGATTGTCTGCCTGTGTAAAGACATCTGCAAAGCCAAACCCAGGTGCGGGGATTGTCCGCTGCGGGAGGTCTGCCAGACTGCCCGTTCCGGTTCAGTTGATTAGGGCTTGACAGATTTGAGTATGCTTTTATCAGGCAAATATCATCGGATTGAGGAGACACTATGATTTCCCAAAAAGCATTGGACAGTATCACGTTGATTATGTTTCTGATCATTCTGTTGGCCATTCCCATAGGCTTGATACAGGTGATTCTGGGGGGATCGCTTTTCTCCAATGTGTCAGCCTGGATGCTGAGAGCGGTGGAGATCGTTTTTGGGATCACGATTGTGTTGATGATTGTGGTGCTGGTGTTGGAAAACGACGATCCCGTGCACACCCTGGCCTGGATTCTGGTTTTGCTCTATATCCCCGTGGTGGGCTTTTTCCTCTATCTGTTCTTTGGGCGCAACTGGCGCAAAAGCAGGCTGTTCAGCCGCAAAGAGCTGCAGGATAGCTTCCGCTTCGAGGATGTGGCGGGGCACTTTTTCAAGCCGGACGGACGAGAGAACTTTTCCCCTCTGCAGAAGCGGATAAGCACTCTGCTGGATAACAACAGCAAGGCTATTCTTACTTACAGGAACGAGGTGGACATCCTGGCAGACACCAACGACGCTCTGGACCTTATCTGCGACGAGATAGCCAAAGCCAGCCGTTACGTGCATCTGGAGTATTTTTCCATAGCGCGCGACTCCACGGGAAAGAGATTGAAAGAATTGCTGATCCGCAAAGCTTCAGAAGGGGTGGAGATTCGCTTTATCTACGACGATGTGGGTTGCTGGAATCTGGGTCCGCGTTTTAAGGCCATGCTGAGAAAGGCGGGGGTGCAGTTTGTCCCCTTTATGCCGGTGTGGATACCTTTCCTGAACAGCCGGCTCAACTACCGCAACCATCGCAAGCTGGTGATCGTGGATGGCAACTTGGGCTTTTTGGGCGGCCTCAATATCGGGGATAAGTATATGGGCAAAAGCAAGTATTTCGGCTACTGGCGCGATTCGCTGGTCAAGCTGCGTGGCGAAAGCGTTACAGCACTACAGACTATATTTCTGATGGACTGGTTTTTTGTGAGTAAGCAGAATCTGCTGACCAAAGAGGCTTTTGCCAACTTCACGTGGTCGCCGGAACCATCTTCCCAAGAGGGATTGTATAAGCCCGTGCAGATCACGGCCAGCGGCCCGGACACCGACCACGCCAGCATCATGCAGGCCTATTTCTGCGCGATCAGCAATGCCCGCAGGAGCATCAGGATCACCACACCCTATCTGATTCTCAATGGCAGCCTGCTGATGGCTTTCAATACAGCCGCGCTTAGCGGGGTCAAAATCCAGATCATCCTGCCCGGTAAAGCCGACCACTTCATCGTGTTCTGGGGCAGCCGTTCCTACTACCGTGAATTGCTGGAATTGGGGGTCGAGATCTACGAATATCAGGCGGGCTTTATCCATGCCAAAGTGCTGATAGTGGACGATGAATTACTTAGTACGGGCACGGCAAACATGGATCTGCGCAGTTTCAACCACAACTTTGAGGTGGCAGCCATGATCTATGATGAAAGCATTACAGCCCAGGCGCTGGAGCATTTTGCGGAGGACATGAGCAAGAGCCGCAAGGTCGTGCTGGACGAGTTTCAGCGGCGCTCCATCTTCAAAAAAGGCGTGGAGTCGCTTTGCCGCCTGTTTTCACCCCTGCTGTAGGAGGTAATGTTGCGCACATTTGTCAGGGTTCCTTTCACTGAGGATATCATTGCGGTCTCCGTGGCTGAGGCCAGGGACAAAACTGTCCTGGTGTATCCCACCAAGGTTTCAGCCAATCAGGCCAGGCGACGCTTCATTTCCGCCTGGGAGTTGCAGGATTGCGAGTTTCTTTCCATGGAGCAGTTCAAGCAAAGGCTGCTGTTGGCAGACAAGCCTGTGGTGCAGGAAGACAAGCGCCTGCTTTGCCTCTGGCAGACCCTGAGCGCCGGGGAGCGGGAGTTCTTTCATCTGAACAGCTATTTTGACATTGTGGAGTGGGGAAATCATTTCTTCCAGTTCTTTTCCGAGCTTTGCGACGAGATGGTACCGGTGGCAGAACTAAGCGGAATGGGGGCTTCGGGTGTGGTCAATCTGCTTGCCTGGCAACAGGATTACATCCAAAAGGTGCTCTCCATTTGCCAGCGCTATCTTGCTTTTTTGGATGGCAAAGGCTATACCGATCCTATAAATTGTTTGCTTCCTGACGAGTTAAGCAACCCCTGGCAGGGTTATCGCTTTGTTTTCGTAAACCAATACTACTATAGCAATCTGGAGCTGAAGCTATTGGACAGGTTGGAGGACTCGGGCTGCGAACTGCTCATTATGTCACAAAATCTGGAGCAGGAAGAGGAACAAGACCTTGCTGCCGAAGCGCTAAGATTGGATAAAATAAGCGCGGAGCAGGTCAGGACCAAGACAATCAGAATAGTCAACTGCGAAAATGAAGACCAGATGATCAGCGTGTTCCTGGCCACTCAGGCCAGGCAAATGCGCCAGCAGGGTGAGCAGGCGGCGCTCCTCGATGCACACTTTCACGAAAAGCATTACAGCCGGCTGATCAATCCTGATCGCTATCCCAATGTTCTTTCCTCCAGAATGACAGGTACCTGTTTGTACAGGATGTTGCTCACTTATCAGGCCCATCTCACGGCCATGGCGGGCACTCTGGATCAGGCTTTTTTGCCCACCCGCCTTGTGCTGGACGCTTGTTCCAAGCGGGAATTCATTTTCTGTTACCAGCCCAACTGGAGTGAGCGGGAGCACCGGATGCTACTACATGAGATCAGGACGCTGCTCGATCAGGAAGTGCTGTATCTGGACAGGGAGCTGAGGGTGTTTGACCAACTCCGGCGCAACGGGGAGTTTCCCCTTGCTCGTGCCCTGCTGGCTGCCCATTTTGCGGTACTGGTCAGGCTGGCTGGGATAGGTTCTCCCCTGGATTTGGTTAATCTTATCGACATCGATGGGGGGTTGGAGATACAGAAGATGTGCTCTCAGCAGGAGTTGCTGCATAGCGATATACTGGAGCAGTTTTACGAACGTCTGGCCAACTATGCCAGCCTCGATCAGTTGCCGCTGGTATCAGACTGGCAGACGCTGTTTGGAGAGGAGGGCATAAACCTTGCTTCAAGCTTGTTGAGGCTGTTTCTGGAGTCCCTCGCAGGAACCGGCATCAGAAGCGATCAGGGCGGCAAGTGCCCCCAGATAGAGGTCAGCAACCTCCTGGACAGCCGCAACCTTAGCTTCGAGTCGGTGGCCATCCTGCACGCCATCGAGGGCGAATATCCCTCCAACCCCCAGCCAGTCTGGCTGTTAAACGAAGCACAGCGTGGCCTGCTGGGTCTCAAAAGCTATCCCGTGCTGCGGGAGAGGGAGCGGTACTATTTTCTGCGCCTGATCCTGAGTTCCCAGAATGTGTGTATCTACACCTACCGCAATCAGGAGAAGGATATCGAGCCAGGCAGCTTTGTGACCGAACTGCTGCACGCCAAAGAGCAAGGCTGGCTGGAAGGAGTGGAGATTTCCGAGGTTCCCTACAAAACTGAGGTTTCGCTCTTATTCAAAGCGAGGCAACAGATCATGCCACCGGATTGGACAGTTCTGCCTCAGCTTGCCGACGCGTCTCAATGTGGCCTGGACGAGAAGAATCCTGCCAGCTTTTTCACCCTGCCCGCCGATCCCGCGAATGACCTAAACAACGGCACAGAGGTGACAGCTTCCTACTACAGCCTGTCGAACCTGGAAAAGAATCCCATGCTGTGGTATATCTGCGACCTGCGGCATCTGAAGCAGGTGGAGTTGCGCCCCAGGGAAACGATCAGCCGCAGGTTGTTTGGCAGCCTGATGCACGATTTTCTCAGGGACGTGCTACAACCCCTGGCAGGCCCCCACCGGGATATTACTCCGCTGGAACTCGCTTTCAAAGACAAGAGCGCCTTGCATGACATTCTGGACAAGAAGATTTCGGATGAACTGTATCTGTATAAGATTCCGCAGAATTACAACTACGAGTTTCTGCGGGGGATCATCTCGGACTGCCTGGTGGAGTCGGTGTTGCAGTTCTACCGGGACTACCTGTTTCCCACTTTGAAATCCGGCCCCTACCGTCTGATACCGGAGGATTTGAATACCACAAAAGATGAGACCGATGCCAGGCTACTGCACACCGTGCCCCACCAGGGAAAGGAGTATTCCCTGCTGATCAGGGGCCGTGCCGACCTGCGGATCGAGTGCCCGGACAAGTATTACATCATCGATTTCAAGACCGGCGCATACGAGGTGGATCAACTCATCTTCTACGAATACTTTTACTATCTGATCGACTCCGAATACCAGGACGCGAAGCTGGAGTCCCGTTTTTGGGAGATCTTGAATCAGAAGCTGGCGGATAAAGCCAGTTCCCCCCTCAAACGGACTCAATGGCTGGCCAGAACCAGGGAAACTTTCGCGGCCAGATTGGCTGAAGGCTTCGGGCTGGCGAAGAAAGTGGCCGACAGGCAGAATCTGGTCAGGATTTCCAGAGCTGATCTGTATCGCAAAAAATATGGAGGCCTTGCATGAAGCAGTTCAAAAACCGGATCATAACTGCCAGCGCCGGCACAGGCAAGACCTACCGCCTGGCGGTGGAATACATCCGCATCCTGCTGGAATACTACAACGCCGAGGGTTTCAGTCCGGACAACATCCTGGTGCTCACTTTCACACGCAAGGCCACAGCCGAGATTCGCGAACGCATCATCGGGCATATCAGCCTGCTGCTTTCCGACAAAGCGAATGATCAGGATAAACGGATGGAATTGCTTGACGTTATCCGCACCCAGGGAGGTCAGCGCGAACTCAACGACGCTGAAAAAATGGTTCTGGAGGGGAGCCTGAACAGGCTTTCCATCGACCGTAAGCAGTTGCAGGTTATGACCATCGACTCCTATATCAACTCCATTTTCCGCAACATTGTGCGTCCTCTGCGCAGTATCGACCGCTTTGAGATCGATCTGCAGGCGGTGGAGAAACGCTTGCCCTTCCTGATGCAGCACCTCCTGGATCCAAGTGTGAAGTCTATGCTGGACAGTCTCTTGAAGCGTAAGGTTACGCCCTCTCTGGACGAATACAAGGATTTCTTTATCTCCCTGGTTCAGCAGCGCTGGCTCAAACATCTCATCGACAAACTCCATTCCAGGCAGGGAGCTTCCGCCCTGGAACTGGCTGCCCGGGAGGAAACAGACGACTCTAAGCAAGCCCGGTTGGAGGAGTGCATGGAGCTGTTTGGCAGGATGGTGTCTCTGATAGAGTCTGCCAAACCGGATAAGGATCCTGAGGAACTGATCAAGAAATCGCTGAGGGATCTGCTTTCGCAAAAAAGCTTGCAGGAGTTGGACTTGTCTGCCAGGGCACGGGAGTTTTGCCGCACATCCCAACGCTGCCACATGTTTTTCAAAGCAATTTCCGATGGCAACATCTACAATGCGGGCAGGATCAAAGGCAAGGGCCTGGAGGAGCAGGTAACGCAGCTTGCTGAACTGCAGGAGCAGTTGCGGGGAAAACTGGCGGACTATCTGATGCTGACCCTATTCCTGCCTGAGCAAGAGGAGATTCTGGACCTTTGGGGAACAACCCTGGCAGAATATGACAAGCTGATCTACAAATACAAGAACATGACCTACGACGACGTCGCCTGGTTCAGCCTGGAAGCGCTGTTCAGCGAGGAGCCGCCGCTGTTTGACCTCAGCAATGAGGTGATCGCCACCGAGTTTTACCAGTTTCTTTCCCATCGCAGCCGCTTTATCCTGATCGATGAGTTTCAGGACACCTCCCTGATGCAGTTTGCCATCCTGAAACCCATTCTGGAAGAGGTTTGCTCGGGACAGGGCAGCAAAGATTTCGGGGGCATGATCGTGGTGGGTGACGAAAAGCAATCCATCTTTGGCTGGCGGGGTGGAGAGCGTGAGTTGCTGCGCAAGCTTCCCGTCCTGATTCCTTCCCTGCGAGAGCTGCAGATCGAAGATTTGGACGATTCCTACCGCAGCAGCCCCGGCATGATGAAGTTCATAAACGCGGTGTTTCAGGACAAGGGCCTGCATCAGTACCTCGCGGAGCAAGGGCAGGAATGGGATTATCGCACTGTAAACAGCGCGCGTCCAGAGCTTGAGCATCTAACTCAATTGGAGGTGAGGACCATCAGCTACGGAGCCAGAGGCGAGGAAGATGACCTGCATGCCGTGTTCAGCGAATTTGTGCAGGGAACGGTTATAAAGAATTATGACGAAGATAAGCAGGAGAGCGTGGCCATTCTCTGCAGGAAAACCAACGAACTTACTGAGATTCAGCAGGTTTTACAGGAAGCTACAATTGCCAATATCTTCCAACCCACCAGTTTGCTGACGGAGCATCCATGGGTGGCACCTCTTATCAACTGGCTCAGGTTTTTGGCCTGGAGGGATTGGCTGGATTTCCTGGCGGTGTTGCGTTCCAACTATATCATGCTCAAAGCCGCACCTCTCAAGGCTGTAGTCGATAGCATTGACAGCAGCGGGGGTCAGACTCCTGATCTCAGCGCCATTCCGCTGGCGGCAGCCCTGCTCAAGCTGGCGGATGGCATGGCTGGTTCTCTGGCCGGGGCTTGTCAGGACTTTGTGGACATTTGCCTCAAAGGCAAAGAATTGCACGAAAGGGACTATCTGAACATCAACGCGTTTTTAACCCTGGCCAACGACTATGAGCTTTCCACGGCTCAGCGTGATAAATCCATCCCGGGCTTTCTGGACTATCTGGACGACAACAAAGAGCAGGAATTTCTCAAACAGGTAGCAGTGGAGGGTTCTGAAGAACTGCAACTGCTCACCATCCACAAATCCAAAGGCCTGCAGTTTGACCGGGTGTTCCTCTTTTTCAACCTCAGCGGGGGAAGCGGCAGCGACTGGACAAAACTGAAATGGTTTTTCAACTACGATAAGGACGACCTGCAAAAACTTAGCGATTATGCCCTTACCTATCACTATGAGGATTTGCTCAAACACTCCAGCTTCAAATATTTGCCGGACTCCATGGAAAGCCGAGAAAACCTGGAGGAACTGAACAACCTTTATGTGGCATTCACCCGCGCCAAGACGGCTCTGCATATCTGTTTCGCCTATCGTGGCGGCGATGATTGGGGCAGCTATCTGACAGGCAGGGAGGACAAGGGGCAGGTCGAGCTGCCTCATCTGCTTTGCGATGCTTCGCTAAGACATCTTGCGGCTTTTGAGGGAGCGGAGAGCCTCGGCTCCGGCGTCCGTTGGCGATCAACGCTCCCAGCTCCGGATGAGGCCTCCTCAGAGGAAAAAGAACAACCGCAAAAGATTAACCTGGATGACCTGGCCGCGGCTTTGCCGGAACCAGACGCCGGGCTTGAGCCGGAAGCGGTTGCGCCTGACTCTCCGGCTGTCAAGGACTGGAAAAAGATTTGGATTGAGGACAGGCACAACTTGTTCGGCAATCTGGTGCATTACTACCTGAGCTTCATCAAGAAGAACCTGGATGAGGAGCACGAGCGGGCGCTCAGGCAGTGCCTGGCTTTCTACGGCTCATTGCTGACGCATGATGAGATCGTGAGCAGAATCGAACTATTACGGGCTTCCCTGGCTGAGCACGGCTATCTCTTTGAGCCCCGCTGGGACAAGGTGTTCACCGAATTTTCCCTCTATCTGGACGGCAGGGAAAAGAGGCTGGACAGGCTGATGCTGGACACTCAAGCGAAAGAGGCCCTGATCCTGGACTACAAGACAGGAAAGAGCATGGACGCCTCCCAGCTTGGAAGTTACGAACAAGCGTTGGCGGGGGTGCGGGCAATCTCGGAACAGGGATACACGATCTCATCCAGATTTGTGATCCTGAATAATCTGGGTGACCTCGAACTCTGATCACGGACGCCAGTAGGCAGATACGGAGGAAAGGTGTTTTTGAGGTGGAAAGGTGAAATGGTGCCGTTGTTGTGTAGCGGCGCTTGCCATAGCGCCGTATAGTGTGGCCATCCGACCACAAAACAAAGCACATCAGACTAAACACTGTGTCATCACGGCCTGCGAGCCGTGATCCAGTCTTTTGGAAACAACCAGCCAGCCCCAAAACAAACCACCCCAGACTAAATGCCGTGTCATCCCGGGCTGTCGAGTCCCCGCCAAAGCGCGCAGTGGTTTGGTGGGGTGACTTGACCCGGGATCCAGTCTTTTGAGGACGGTTTGAAGTCCGAGCCGGCTTCAGGACTGGCATAAGCATGAAACCCATATTGCCGGCTCGAACTCCAAACCCAAGCCAGCATGGAGTTCATTGAGCCAGGACTGGCTTCATATTGCCACCAGACGCTTTGGGCTCAATGGACTTCATGCGGAAAAAGGAGAGCCGGTTGTAATACAAGAGACCACATGTAAAAAGTAGCGGCGCTTGCTAAAGCGCCGCCAGGGTAAAACTATAAAAAAGGATGGCCATGCAAAGCCATCCTTTCGTATCTATATCATTTATAGTTTACTTGACCAACACCATTTTCTTGCTTTCGGTGTGTCCGGCCGCCGTAAGGCGGTAGAAATAGACTCCACTGGAAACGGGGCGGTTGGAGGAATCGGTTCCATCCCAGGTGAAGGAATGCCTTCCCGCGGGTTTGTTTTCGTTGGCGAGGGTTTTCACCAGCTGTCCTTTCAGGTTGTAAACCGAGAGATTGGCAGCCCCGGCAGCGGGCATGTCGAACACGATGGTCGTGCTGGGGTTGAAGGGGTTGGGATAGTTCTGGTGCAGCATGTTGCTCGCCGTGGGGATATTGTTGTCGTTATTGGGATCATTGGGTGGAACTGGGAAGGTGATCTGCAGTTCCATAAACATCACTTCTCCGCCGTCCGGGTTGGGATGGTAGGCGGGGGAATTCACGTTTGAACCCCAGGTGTAGTCGTTGTAGAACAGCACGCCGATCTTGCCGACCTTTTGGCCGTTGGGATTGGTGTTCACATAGATCACCTGGTCCGCGGGATAGGTGTACATGGGCTTGATGCCGGCGAACTCGGGAGTTTCCACATTGTTGAGGATGATCGGTTCGCTCCAGTAACCGCCATTGTTGGGGGAAACCGAGATCCAGATCTCCGGGGTGTTGGCAAAGCTGGTATAGTTGGTGTCGCTATAGTAGTTGAACATACGGGCACGCTCAGATTCCTGCCACACGCAGACCATCATTCCCTGGGCATTAGGCTCGGAAAGCTTTACATTATTGTAGTGGAACATCATGGCGTCGTTATGGGCTGCCTGATCCCAATGGGGGAAAGGCCACGCAGTTGCTGTTATAGGGTAAAAGCCGCTGCTGTTGTCTCCGCCATATTCATCCACGACCCCCCATGGCGCTTCCATGTCCCAGGGGGTGAAGGTCAGATTGTAATCGTCAGTGGGATCCTGCTGGGGATAGATTTCCTTGATCGTAAAGTTATGGGTGCTGGGATCATACACGAACTCTTTGACAAAATGGAAGGCGGGATAGTAGTATCCGCTGTAAGCCCTCAAACCCCAGAGATGGGCTACGTGGATCCTGCCATTGGCGTCCCTTACCGCGTTCAGGTGGCCGGAATTGATGATGCCGAAAAACATCTCTCCATTGTCTCCGTAGGGGATGCCTCCCAAGTCGGGGTGGCCCCAGTATCCGGTGGTGTCGCTGGGCGCGGAGTCCGGGTTCCAGGTGGGGATGTCGCCATAGTCGCTGTAGCGTGTCCAGGTTCCCTGACCGTAGTTGGGACACACATAGACGTCCATATCCGGAACTTTTATAGTATTGTCTTCTCCGTCCCTTGCGGTATGGTGTCCAGCCCAATAGAGGTTTCCGGCGTTATCAGTTACGAGGGTGCCGGCAGGCCGGTTGAAGGATGTCGTGGTATGGTTCCAGGTGTCCATCTCCGGAATTGTGGTGTGATTCCAGGCCAAAGTGGAGCCCGATTCGATGTCGTCACCGTCAAAATCGGCATAGGCGATATACATGTTTTCGCTGGGATAGCTGTTCATGGCGTGGGTAATGCTGTTGCGCATGCCCACATAGACGCGGCGTTTGCCAGCCACGGGGGAGGGGCCGATCACCACGCAGGGCCAGATAAACTCATTGTCATCGGTGGTAATACCCTCGGGAGTGGTGATGGTGGTGGGGTTGTCCGCCAGGACGGTGAGGTCGTTGAAGAGTCCGGCGATGCCCGCTATGAAGGCGTCACTGGTAAACTGTACTTCATTTTGGGAGTCGGAATCGGCATTGGCATGCCAGGCGTACATGGGCTTGGCTGTCACCGGGTCGATGGCCATGGCTCCAAAGCCCTCGTGGTTCTGCACGCTGGTGATTTCGTTGTTGTTGATTACGGTTCCAGATGGATTCAGATAGGCGTAAAACTGCCGGCGGGTGGAAGTGGCTTGTCTGCGGCCGTGGTAGGTTAGGAAATATCCGCCTCCTGCGCTTGGGGGGATCACCTTGAGGGGCAGGGAATTATACGCGCCAATCATGTAATCGTAGTAGTTTACGATCAGGCTGGTGGGGTTCTTGGTGAAGGTGAACTCAGGCGCCTGGCGGGTCCTCTCGATCGCCTTGCCCTGGGGAGTGGCAACAGGCGTGTACTGGGGGCCGGCTGGCATGATCTCTGCCAGGGCTAGCGCCGGCAACAGTGCCAGCACCATGATAAATAAACAAAGTTTCTTCATAATCATCTCCATTTATTTTATTAGTTTTAGCACTGATCTTTCACGGCCTTCCCGCCATCCGGGCAGATGGCGCTTGCATCCGCGGCAAAACCATAGCACTAAATGGGTCTGCGTCTTTCTTTATTCGCGGCTTGGAAAATTGTCAAGCATAAAAATCCACCGGGTCTCTTGCAGCTCCGCTACAGGTAAAAAAAGAAACCCGGCAGCAGAGTGCCGGGTTTCGCAGCTTATCTTGTCAGTTATTTATTTGATCAGCATCATCTTCCTGGTTTCGGTGCTGCCATTGGCGGTGAGGCGATAGAAATAGAGGCCGCTGGAAACGGGCCTGTTATCTTTATCGGTGCCATTCCAGGTGAACGTGCGTCTGCCGACGGGTTGCTTGTCGTTCACAAGGGTCTTGACCAGCTGGCCTTTCACGTTGTAGATGGAAAGGTTGGCATGGCCGGAGACGGGCATATCGAAATTGATGGTGGTGGTGGGGTTGAAGGGGTTGGGATAGTTCTGGAGCAGCATATTGCTAACCGCGGGAGCGTTGGGGTCGTTGGTGGATTCGGAAAGCGGGAAGGTGATCTGCATTTCCATGAACATTACCTCTCCGCCGTCCGGGGTAGGGTGGTAGGAGGGGGTAATGGCATTGGAGCCCCAAGTGTAGTCGTTATAGAACATAACGCCGAGCTTGCCGACTTTGTTACCTGCGGGAGTGGTGCTTACATAGATAACTTTGTCCGCCGGATAAACCCACATGGGTTTGATTCCGGCAAACTCAGGTGTCTCGACGTTGTTCAGGCAGATCGGTTCGCTCCACAGGGCGCCATTGTCGGGAGACACGGAGATGTAGATCTCGGGGGTGTTGGCAAAGTTGATATACTGGGAGTCGCTGTAATAGTTGTACATGCGGGCGCGCATCGCATCCTGCCAGACTGCGGCCATCATTCCTTGTTCGTTGCCTTCGGTAATCTTGTGGTTACTATAGTGAAAGAACATAGCGTCTCCGTGGGCGGCATAATCCCAGTGTGGGAAGGGCCAGAACTTAACGGGGTTCAGATAGTAGTTGCCGTCTCCACCATCGTAGTATTCGGGGACGCCCCAGGGAGCTTCCACGTCCCAAGGAATAAAGACTGTGTTGTGGTCGTCGGCAGGGTTTTTCTGAGGATATACTTCATTGATGGTAAATTCTTCAGTTGCAGGATCGAATACGAACTCTTTCACCAGTTGGAAATCTATCCAGTAACCACCTTCAATGTGGCCCATGCTCCAGTTGCCGATGGCGTGCAGTTTTCCATTGTTGTCAGTTGTGGCATTGAGGTGTGAGGAGTTCACTATCATCCAGACAAGTTCGTTATCCGGATAACCGATACTATTATCGTCCACAAAGTAACCATTGGTTCCACCCTGTGTTCCCGGGGGGTTCCAGGTGGGAAGGTGGCTGAAGCCGCTGACGCGGGTCCAGGTGCCCTGGCCGTAGTTGTCGCATTTGAAAACATCGAGGTCGGCTTCCTGCACGCTCTCATCATTCTCATCATAGGCAATGTGGTAACCTACATAGTATACGTTGCCGGAGTTGTCAACGGTGAGTGCATGGAAGGGACGGCGCCAGATCACAGAGTCATGGTTCCAGCCATCCATTTCCGGGATCGTGGTATGGTTCCAGACAAAAGGAACACCATTTTCGATGTCCTCTCCGTTGAAATCGGCGTAAATGATATAGGGGTTTTCGGAAGGACCATAGGTGCCATGTGTGTCAGATGAGTTTCTCTGCACCATATAGACTCTTCTCTTGCCCGCGACTGGGGAAGGCCCGATCTGCAGGGTGGGCCAGATGAATTCGTTGTCTGAAGTGGCTGTGCCGTTAGGCGGGGTGATGGTGATAGGGTTGTCCACAGCGATCTGCACGTCGTTAAACAGGCCGGCGATGCCTGAGAGAAAGGCGTCGGAAGTGAATTGCACTTCATAATACGCGCTTTCATCGTCAGCATCGGCATGCCATGCGTACATGGGTTTGCCGGAAACGGGGTCCACCGCCATGGTTGGGTATCCCTCGTGGTTTTGCACGCTGGAGATCTCGTTGTTGTTGCTCACTGTGCCATCCGCATTCAGATAGGTGTAGAAAATGCGGCGTGTGGCTGTGGCCTGGCGACGGCCATGATAGGTCATGAAATATCCGCCGCCTGCGCTTTGGGGGATCACCCGCAGGGGGAGGCCGTTGTAGCTGCCGATCATGTAGTCATAGTAATTTACGATTACACTGGTGGGCAGCTTTGTGAATGTGTAAGCCGGGGCAGTTCGGCTTGGCTGATAATACCGGCCTCCGACAGGAGATTCCAGGGCTTTCCTTTCGGGATAGTAATGCATTTCCCGAGCGAATGCCAGACTCAGCACAAAGCTAAGCGTCAGTACAACCATTAAGGTTTTTTTCATTATTACCTCCATTTTTAATGGCTTATAATCATTTACCGGCCTGCGCAAGCGCACTTTTTAGAAAAGCTTGCGACATCACTAAGCTTGTTTTTGCTTAGACCGGCACATATCTAATACATACTATTTAAATTACGGTTATCTGTCAAACACTTTTTTGGTTTTGAACCTGTTTTTTCCTGGCTCACATTATTCCCCGGCGGAATCGGTGGCCTGGCGCAATTTCTTTCGCGTTATCACAACTGCCTTGCTCTCAGAGAGATTGCGCTCCGCGGTTCACACAGATATACGCGGATAAATGGCGCAGATGGGCGCGGATTGGGGCTATGGGGAAACCCTGGGCTGCCGAAACCTGTTCGGCAGAGGCAACGGAGTTGCCTGTTTGGAAGAGGCCTCCGGTCTCTGTGGCAAACGGACTTTGCCACCCCCTGGGCACTGGATCCCGGGTCGCTGCCCGGGATGACACAGTATATAGCCTGGTAGGGTTTGTTTCGGGCTCCTTTCCACCTCAAAACACCTTCCACCTTTCCACCTTTCCACCTTTCCACCTTTCCACGGCGTGATCGTAGCACCTATATATATGGGGGGATTGCTCTCATTTGCATCACCCTCTCCGGCGTGGGTCTTCCTGGGGTCAACCTTATAATTTATAAGGATGACCTAAGGATGATGGCTTAACCGCTTGTGGCAGCGAAGGATGGCGGTATGGGGGACTATAAGGAAGGCAGTGGGGATATTGTAAAAGGTGAAATGGAAATAGAACGCGGATGACAGTTTGAGTGTAGCAGCGCTTGCCAAAGTGCCGTATAGGCTGCCAGCCCCGAAACAAACCACCTCCAGACTACATTACCGTGTCATCCCGGCCTGCGAGCCGGGATCCAGTCTTTTAGCAACAACCAGCCAGCCCGAAACAATCCCCATTATAAAAATCCGCGGCAATCTGCGCCTTTTACCCGCGCATATCCGCGTGAACCACATGCCCTATGATCCAATCTCTTAATGAGTGTTTGAAGTCCGAGCCGGCTTCAGGTCTGGTATAAGCATGAAACCCATATTGCCGGCTCGAACTCCAAACTCAAGCCAGCATGGAGTTAAAAGAGCCTTTCCCGGCTGCAAATCTCCACCAGGCGCTTTGGCTCTTTTGACTTCATGCGGGAAGAGGAGATGCAGTTGTAATGCAAGCGAAATAGTATAAGAGTTGGTTGCGGTTTTGAACGTTAAAAAGACTGGATCCCGGGTCGCTGCCCTGGATGACACGGTATATAGACTGGGGGGTGTTTGTTTCGGGGTCGGGTGGTTATATGTAGCCTAAAAAGACTGGATTCCAGCTCAAGTCACCCCACCAAACCGCTACGCGATTTGGCGGGGACCCCGGCAGCCCGTGATGACATAGTATATAGTCTGGTGTGGCTTGTTTCCTGCCGGCTTGAACTCCAAACGAAAAAAGGACCCGCTGATCAGCGGGCCCTATGTTCCATGGAGATTACTCTAAGAGTAAGTGTTATATTATGTTATTTTCTGCCTTGGGAGCCATATCGCATTTTTATGGAAAGGCGGTGCGAGCTCTTGAGCAGGTTTTCTTTCAACCAGCCCATGTCGGTGTAGGCATAATCGATATTGAAGATGGCAAAGCGGGTGGGAACCTGATAGCCGATTCCGGCTGAAAAGCCGTTGGTGTCATAGTTGATCTGATAACCGCCTCTCAGAAAGAGGTTGCCCATCTTATATTCGGTGCCCAGGTTCCAGGTCTCTTTCCTGTCCACCACGTTGTCCAACTGCAGGGAAGCGATCCAGTGGTTGTAGTCGTCGCGCATGATGTCACCACTGATACCCAGGGAGAAGGACATGGGGATCTTGCTGTCGATCTCGGAGCCGTCTTCGTCGATTAAACCGTCCCCGTCGTTGTCGATCAGGTCGAAGGGGTCTTCATCTATTCTGCCGTCTTCGTCGTCGTCCACCCGATAGCGGATGTCCGGGCCGAAGTTGCGGAGCACCATGCCGATCTTGACATTCTTCCAGCCTGTATTGTAGGTCGAACCGACATCGAAAGAAAAGCTGTTCACCGCGAATTCATAGAGGTTTTCGCGTAGATACTTGGCGCCGACTCCGGCGCTGAATTTTTTGGTGAATTGCTGCGCATAGGCAGCTCCAAAGGCCATACCGCTGTTTGTGAATTGTTCTCCGGTGGGGCCAAAGGTGTCTTCTTCAATGATGTCTTCATAGTCCATGTGCAACACAGTGCCGTAAAGGGCCAGGGTGGATACTCCGTTGGTGAGGGAAGCGGCCGCATACTCCTGCATGATACCGGCAAGCCAGTTTGTGTGTGAGAAAAAGGCCTGGTTTTGAAATGCCGGGGCCAATCCGGCAGGATTCCAGTAGACGGAGGAGATGTCATCCGACACGGCAGTGTAAGCTTCACCCATGCCGATGGCACGGGCATCCACTCCGAGCTTCAGGAACTGCAGGGCTGCCGTTCCCGTTTTGCCGAATGGTTTGGCGGCGAGCATCAGCGGAGCGCACAGCAAGCCAAGTGAAATCAGGGTTATGATCAGTTTTTTCACAGTTCCTCCCCTACTTGATTATTACAAATTTGCCGACTTTGACCTTGTTATCGGCTTTGTTTTCCACGGAGTAGAGATATACTCCGGGCGCGATTATCTGGTTGTTTTTGGACAGCAGGTTCCAGTCGTGCATACCGCCGGGAGCCAAACCGAACTTGGCTGACTTGGACACGGTGATCACATCCGCCATATAGGCTCCGCGGTGTTCGATCGTATCGACCAGGTCGCCAGCCAGGGTGTAGATGCGGATCGTGCAATTCTCCGGCAGGTTTACGAACCACAGCCTGCGGCTCTTGTCGCCTTTCAGGTCTTTTTCGCGGCGTCCGTCAAATTTACTGCGGCCGATGTAAGGATTTGGCACCACGTAAATGTTGTCCATATTGGCCTGAGCCGTTGTGCCAGGGAAGAAGACCTTCATATTGGCATCAGCGTCGCGGCCGGTTTCCAGGTAATTCAGATGCTGTTCTGGAACACCCCGGTCATAAGCTGTGACTGCCACGTAGTACTCCACACCTTTGCGCGGGCATTGGATGGTCTGCTTGTAGTAGCGTCTGGCCAGGCGTTTATCTCCCAGTTCCGCCAGCTCATCTGGTGTATCAGCAATTGAGCCGCCAAAACCAGGCAGCGGGATCAGCCGGTAATCTGCCAGTTCATCGTAAATATCATCTCTGACATCAGGATGTTTATAGATTCGCGCTTGCAGCTTCTTGATCATTGCATCTGGCAAATCTGCATATTCTGCGGCGATGCGGTCAGCTTCGGAAAGCGCCTCAGCATGGACCACTCCAGGTTTATACAGCGGGAATCCGTAGAATACCTTGAAATTGTGGACTGGATGATCTGGAAAGGTGTTGATGTAGTAATAGTAGTTTTCATCTAAACGTTTGTATTTGGCAAACTCAGTTTCATCGTAGGGCATGCCGGTATTGGGTCCGAGCGCATTCTCAAAAGCGGGTGGGACGGAGAGGTTGGGGAGGCCGGTGTCTATTCCCTGATAGCCGCCGAAATCCTTGGCTTTTGGGTGTCCCCAGTTTACAGAGTAGTCATCTTTGTCACGTTGTGTGTCGATCTTATCCCAGCGCTGAATCATTTCCCAATCTTCCCGTGAGCCGCTGCCGCTTTTTCCCCAGAGGGTGTAACCCTGGAAATCGTGGCGCAGCCTGTGGGCAGTGAAGGGATTGACGATAGCGTTGTTGTTGAAGAGAGTGGTATCGGACAGGGCGGGTACCTGGAACTCGGGCGGGAAATCTTGCCAGTCGATAACTGACGGATCGCTGTCCATGCCCGCGTAATCCGGGGAGGTGGGGGGATATTGCCAGCCCAGATCGGAGGTTCCTACGTTTTTGAAGTCTTTGGTGAACTCGCTGCGATTATCCCAGTAAACGTCGATGGAGTTGCCGTTTTCCGTGATTTCGGCGTATAGTTTGGGAATTTCCGGAGGTTCGGGTGGTTTATAGTGAGGGTTAATATCCGGCAACACCACATCGTTTAGACTCTGGGGAAGGTCATAGATTTTTTTAGCCCATTGTGCCGAACCCTTGAGGTCTTCCAGATTATCGCCGGGAAATACACCCACCACGATTTTCATGGTGCGGCCCGGTTCCAGGTTCCAGGAGCTCTCTGTGGGGGCGGTGGCTCCCTTCATGTCGCCGTAGAACGCGAACAGGAAACGGGTGTCGTTGTCATCCACTTGCTCATATTCCATTACCGTGGGCTCTTCCGGACGCAGGGAGGCATACTTGGAAGAATCGGGATTCTTGCCTGTAAGCAGCCAGTATTTCTCGTTCGCGGTCAATCTGGGAGCGAAGTTAAAGGACAGCGGATTCTCGTCGTTTGGCCCATCTCCCACTTTCCAGTACCAGCAGGCGAATTCAAGATCCTCGGGATCGGGTGTGCAAACACGCGCACCCACCATACCGGTGGTCAGGCCGCCGTCGCCATCAGCGTCGTAGGTATAAGCGAATTCATAGTCTTCACCTTTGACATATCCGGATTTGTCATCCGCGGCTTTTTCCGGTCCCATGGTCTGGGGGCCGCAGTCGCAGTCCATGTATATGCCCATGGCGCAGTCGAACAGCGTGTCTGAATTCATGTTGGTGATATTGAATTCCACATAAACGAGGTTCTTGATGTATTCGTAACTCCACTGGTAGCTCATTTGGCGCACCCGGACCCCGATGGGGATATGGGTATTTCTGCTGCGGGAACCGCCAAGGTCTCTGTCGCCTGTTGTGCCAAAGGGGCTGTAATCATAATAGTAGGATATATAATCCTGTTCAGAAACAGGCGCTCCATCCTCATCGATCAGCCCATCACCGTCGTCGTCATAAGGGTTCGCAAAGTCGTAGGTGGTGTGGGATCTGTCTGAGAGGTCCATAAAGCCCAGGGGATACCACTTTTCAATGTTATCGCCAGTAGTAATGGTTTCGTAGTTAAACAAGCGGGTTTCATGGATAAATTTGCCTCTGAATTGGTCAAACACTTCCGGTAGGCCTTCATCGCGCAATCTGAAAGTGTAACCCACGAAATCCTCGTCGATGACACCATCGCCATCGTCATCCTCACCACGCTTCTGCGTGCGTACACTGGCTGTAGCAATCCTATCGGCATCGTCGTAAAGGCCGTAATAGAACTGCACAAGCTCATTGGTGCTGGAGGCTTCCAGGGGGTTGTAGGCTGGCAGGAATTCATAAAGATCGAGGTCTCCATCGAATCCCACAGTCACAAGGGTGTCGATCACCGGTTTCATCCAGGGCCGCCACTCCGGAGTACCGTAAGCAACCGTTCCGGTGCTGTCCGCGCTGGGGTTGACCGCTCTCCAGTAGAGCTGCCTGCCCCCATCGTCGCGGCGATACTTTTTGGCTCCAAACCAGAGTGCGCCTTGGTAGAGGTAGTCGATACCGCTGCCACCGGGATACTCCAGGGATGGATACTGGGGCACCACGTCGTCGCCGGAGCCGAAGAAACCGTAGTTACTTACGCGCAGCCAGATATTGCCAACGTTGTGCCACTTGGAAAGGTCCAAGGTTTTTGTTCCTGTTGAGGGACTGGCCATGGCCGCATGGGCGATACCAAAGGAAGCCATTGCTAGCAACAGGCAAAACACAATTTTATTGAACTTCATCAAATACTCCCAGATATGCTAATTTAACTTAAACTCAACGGGTAAGATCACTCGGGTGTCGATTGGATTACCGCTGCTTTTTCCAGGCTGAAAACGTATTCTTTTCACTGCATTGATCGCAGCTTCATCCAAGCCTCCGGGGCCGGACTGCACAGACCTGACAACCTTTATATTTCCGGTAGACCCGTCCTTGTATACATCAACTTCGAGCATAACAGTACCCTGCACCCTGGCTCTGCGCGCGAAATCCGGGTATTCCGGCTTTATGGCGCCTATTGGAACCGGAGGATCGTCCCAGGGGACGAAATCGAAGGGTCTTTCACTGTCTGAGCTCTGTAATGTCGAGGTCGTAGTCTGCTGCAGGTCGCCAAATTGCTGCAACGCCAGAGCTCTTTGCTGCTTCAGTTCGGGCGTGTCTTCGGTGGCCAGTTCTTCGCTGATCATGGGGATTTCGATATTGACCTCGCTTTCCTTGGGCGCTTCTTCTTTCTCGCGCGTGTCGGTGGGAGCGTCGATCATTTCAGCGGCCACTGTCTGAGTCTCCTTTGAGCTGGTCTCCATCCGAGGGGCAACCAGCAAGCCAAACAAGACTATAGCGGCAGCCAGGGCGACAGCTTTGCTGAACTGCGAATTGGCAATGTCTTTCCAGTCAATTAGTTTATTCGTAGTCATAACTCACCTCTATTTCTTCTGGGATTCAAAGACAACATTTCTGGTGTCCGCATCCTGGAGGCGCATCATAACGTCCCGGATAATTTGATAGCGGGTGTCCTTGTCGGAACGGAAGCACACCTGCAGGTTTGGGATCTCACTGCTTTTAGCCAGCATCGCGTCTATTATTGAATTGTCTTCCACGCTGCGCGGGAAGTCATCGATCAGGATTTCTTCCTTTTCGGTGATATAGATCGTGGCCGTCTCATTGCGTGATACCCTGTCTATGTTCTTGGCAGTGGGGAATTGGTCTCTGGGCACCCAGAAGACCCTTTCCTGCACGAAGACAGTGGTAACCATGAAGAAAAGCAAAAGCAGGAAAGAGATGTCACCTGTGGAAGTCGTTGGGATTTCAACAGGATCGCGTTTTTTCTTTTGTATCTTTGCCATCTTTTGCTCCTATATCTGTGTCGAGATCGAGATTTGGGCACGGTCGCGATAGGGAACCAGATGGTCCACCACTCTAACCATGTCGCTGTACTTGGCTTCCGGACTTGTTTTCACCAGGAACAGCATCTTCAATTCCCGTTCAGCCTGGATACTGCTGCTGCGGCTGATCGCTTCTCTCATCTCCACCTTTTGCAGGATAATCTGGTCAAGGTCGTCATCTGAAAGATAGCGGGGCTCTTCGGTATTGATCTTGATCATGCCGTTTTCCACTATTTCTATTCTGGTCATTTCCTTCTCTGTGAGCTTGATCTCTGTTTGGGCGGTCATTTTCTCTGCCTGAGTTGCCTTGTTGAGCATGACCTTAACGCCTTCTTTAACGTCAAACTTGGTTGTGGACATAAAAAAGACGATCAGCAGGAAGGAAATATCCCCTGTGGAAGTAGTGGGAATATTGGCTGTGGTTTTCCTTTTGCGGGGGATCTTCACAATGCACCCCCTTAGGACTCGATCATCGCTTCAATGACCTTCTCTGATGCACGTTGCATGTCTATGACCAACCCATCTACCTGGGTCATGAAAATATTGGAAAGCAGCTGGATGGGAATAGCCACGGCCAAACCTGCCTCTGTGGTGATCAAAGCGATCTTGATACCTGAGGCGACAATGGTGGCATCCACTGAACGGGCTTTGGCTATGGCGTCGAATGCCACCACCATTCCGTCCACAGTTCCGAAGAAACCAAGCATGGGAGCCAGCGTGATGGCTGTGCTGATTTCCACAAATCCCTTTTCAAGGTAAGACATCTCGATCATGGCGGCGTTTTCCATGGATTTTTCCACTGCGTCCACGCCACGGTCAGATTTAAGCAAACCTTCATATACGATGGAGGCAACAGGGCCGCGGGTCTTTTTGGCGATTTCAAGCGCTTCTTTATATTTCTTTTCTTTGATCAGGGGGACAATCTGGTTCAAGAATCCGTTCAGATTGATCTTGGCATACATAAGAGTTATAAACTTCCAGATAACGTAGGCGAGACCATAGATGGCCACCATAAGGATAGGCCACATCACCCATCCGCCGTTGATAAAGAAGTTTACAAGACCGCGTCCGAAAAGAAATTCGGCTATTCCTTTGGCGCCGGAAGAAGTTTCCACAGCTTGCTGCTCAACTTCTGCAACAGGTTCCGCAACTTCTGCCACAGTATCGGCTGCCGCTGCAACCGGATCAGGAGCTTGTGCGTAGGAGAGGCTCATGAGCAATGTGCTCATCACCACCATCAGCATCAGTACTTTTGAGAATCTCTTTCTCATGTTGTTATTCCTCCATGGGATTTTTTTAGAAATTGAATGAAACACCCAGGGTTACTCCCCTGAAGTTGTTTACCAGGCTAGGATTTTTAATGTATTTAGAATATGCATAGGCGACTTGTGGATAGGTGAAGGGTTCATATTCGCCTGTGTCGGGATTATATATCTGAATATTGGATTCGTAAATGTCGGCTCCGTTTTCATAGGGTGAACCTGTTTTGGGGTACACGCCGAGAATGTTCTTGTTCTTAAAGAGATTCTCTATATCCATGTAAACCTTGAAGTTCATGTTTTTGCCGAAAGTGAAACCCTTGGTAAGCTTCAAGTTTGCCTGTTGGGTGAAGTCCTTGCGCTTGCTGTTGGTGTCCAGCATACTGCTACCTTCCACGGCTTGCGGGGTGTAGGGAGCACCGGAAGCGAAGCTCCAGTTGAAGTTAGCGCTGAAATCGTCCATGGGCAGTATGAAGTCGGTGAAAGGTATGAAATACTCTTCACCTCTGCCAATACGGAACGTGTAGTTTACGCTCATATTATGGCGCACATCCCAATCCAGAGGGAATTCTCTCAGGTTAGTTGCTTCATCCTGGATAACGGTGCTGGAGTTGTTGCCCTGCGCCCAGGCCAGAGAATAGGCAATGGACCAGGTGTTGAAATTGGACAGCAGTTTTTCCAATTGGATGTCGATACCTCTGGCAGAACCATAGTCCTCGGAGATGAACTTGTACCAGTTGATAACCCCCTGTCCTTCTTTGACGGTGCTGACATAGTTATACAGGTTTTTATAGTAGGCGGTCATATCCACCACATAATCGTCTGATAACTGGTGCGAAAGGCCAACCTCATAGGTAACGGTGATCTGTGGTTCCAGCTTGGGATTGCCCACAGTAATTGTTGTATCTGAGTTATTGGCATCAGCCGGGGTTTTACTGGTGAAGATAAACTGCATCTGGGGCAGCTGGTTCTGATAGTTGTAAGCGAAACGCAACACGTCACGTTCGGTGATTGGGTGGGACACACCCAGTCGGGGCGACACCATTAGTTGCCAGCGATCGCCACTATCAAAGGACACCGACTCGTACTTGCCGCTATCCTTCAGCACTCTGTAGCTTGAGCCCAGATACCAGATGTCGAAGCGCAAGCCGGCATTGACGATCATGCCTTCCCACTCCATTTTATCCTGGAGGTAATACGCGATCTGCATGGGCTCCGCTTCATATCCATCACGTTTGCCCGAGGCTTCCTTTGCGGCTCTGAAGTAGACATCAGGTTTATAAATAGCAATATACTTATCCTGATCTTCTATTTTCTGAAAGTAATAGACACCATCTGGCATTACCGTCGGCGGTACCCAGGAAGTGTCGGCAGGCACCTTGAAAACGCGTTCAAGGCTGGCAGTAAATCTGTCCTGATATATGGTAAGGAAGTCCTGTAGCTGGTTCTTTTTGATATGATGCTTAATAACTTCCAGACCAGTTTTTGCCAGGTGTTTTTCGTCCAGTTGCCATTCAAAATCAGCCCTGGCGTTGATCGATGTGGTCCTGTCGTCCACAAAGTTATCATAGATGGTTCCAGGTGCTACAAAACCGGGAATGCCGCGGGCAATCTCGACTCCGGGAATACGGTAGACCCAGCGGGTGTAATCCGGATAATAAAGCAGTTCACCTGTATTCTCGTGAGTACTATAAGGCAGGTCCATAATGCCATCCGGATAAGGGTAGTAGTCGATTGTGGCGAAACCGTAATCGCCCTGGAGTACCTGGTCAATATAAAGGCTGTCCAGCTTACCTACAGTTGAGAAAATATAATTGTCCCTATTGATTCCTTTGGGTCCGGAAACACTGTCTTTCTGGTAATAGCTGGCTTTCACCTTAAGGTTCATCGAGGAGCTGAACACATGGTCGTAGGTGCCAATGTACTGGCTCTGCTTGGTTTCATCATAAGCATAGTGCTGCAGGGCATAACGCCAATCCCAGGAGAAAGGGTGGTTGAAAGAGCGGTCCCCGCGGGCGGCCAAAGTGATTCTTTGGGTGGGACTGAGCACATATTTGCTTTTGAGGTTGACGTTGTAGGAATTATAGTTTCTGTTTCCGATTTCGATTCCCGCAACTTTGTCTCGACTGCTATAGGGATCGTAATAGCTCCGGTCGGGGTATGGCTTGTATTCATCAGCATAGTCCATAAGTTGCAGTGTGTCAAGCAAACCTGTGTTTTCATTTTTAAACACATACAAATAATCGCTGTAGGGATCCCCAACATAGTAGTCTTTGAGACGGCCATCCAGCCACTCGCCGCCACCGTTCAGATAGAATGTGAAGTTTTCTTTGAGGTCAGCGGAGCCAAAGGGCACCACCGGACCGCCAAAGGCAAACTTGAACACATCGGTATTACGGCCATTGTTTTCGGATAACAGATGGTCGAAGCTGTATTCCACCTTTCCGGAATAAAAAGAATCTCCGTCTTTGGTCACGATATTGACCACTCCGGATTGGGCGTTGCCATATTCGGCAGGGAAACCGCCTGTCATAACCTTCATATCGCTGATGGCGTCAGTATCCACCTGCAAAGCGCTGCCACCGTCAACAGGGTCGGATACCGACATCCCGTCCACGGTAAAATTGATCTCATTGGAGCGTCCGCCCCGGATATGCAACTCTCCGCCGATGTTTGTGACACCAGCTTGCAAGGAAACGATGCCGGCGATGTCACTAACGGCAACGTCTTCCATGCGGTCCATTTCTATCTGGCGGGATGAACCTACACGGTCTTTTTCCACCCTGTCCTGTTGCGCCGTTACCACAACTTTTTCAAGTTGGACACCAACCTTATTCATTATGGGTGAGAGGTTTGTGGTCTGGTCGACGTTGATGCGCACATCAGTAAATGTATAGTCATCGTAGCTGATCAGTGAGAACCTAACGGTGTAGACGCCAGGGGGGATGTTGATGATTATCGCGGTACCCTTGGCATTTGTCTGGCCGCCTGTGATACGCTTGGCACCTTGAAAAACCAAGACATTGACAAACTCAATGGGTTTTCCCTGATTATCACGCACTCGCACTGCCAGGCGTCCTGTGGTGGCAGCGTCCAATAACGCGACGCCACAAATTAACATAATTAGCAGGATCAATGCAATCTTTCGCATCGAGAACCTCCCTTCTCTCTATGGCTTTATTTCTATCTTAGCTTTCATCAATAAAGGGCAAACAGCTTAGCTGCCGACCATAATTACAGTTGGTCACGAATATATGGTTTCCCAAAAACCGTCAAGGATTTTTTCTGATTTTGCTCTCCACACACATCTTTTAGCGAGTTTGGACGATTGGCGGGATTCAAAGTTTTCATTCAATGAAAGTCACTTTTTCAAAACCTGGACGCGATTCTTCGATCTCACCCAGCACGAGGTAATTTGTATCCCTCATAAAATCTTCCACAAACCCTGGATCCACAACAGCGATCATGCCAATGCCCAAATTGAAGGCACTGCGCATTTCCTCTATACCCAGATCAGCACTGTCTCCCAACCACCTGAACAAAGGCGGGAACTCATCAAGGTTGTAGCTCACCAAGGCGGAAAGGCCATCGGGAATAATCCGCTTTAAGTTGCCAGGGATGCCACCCCCAGTGATATGAGCAAGGCCGTGCAAGCGTCTGTCGGTGAGATGCGGTTTTATTTCCTGCAGATAGCTTTTGTGGACAGCCAGCAGGAGCTCGCCCACTGTCGCCTTGAGGTCGTTCACATAAGAGCCCACGTCCAGTTTCAGATGTTCAAAAACGATTCTGCGGGCCAGTGAATAGCCGTTGGTATGCAGCCCGGTGCTGGGCATGCCGACCAGAATATCTCCACAGCGGATCCTGTTGGCTGGCAACAGCGAGCTTTGTTCAACCACACCCACTATGGTGCCTGCCAGATCAAAGTCTTTCTCCCGATAGATTCCCGGCATCTCAGCCATCTCGCCGCCAATCAGGACGCATTGGTTTTCATGGCACGCTTTGACCATACCGCCTATTATTTCCTGCACCACCGAGTGGTCAAGCTTGCCCAACCCGATGTAATCCAGGAAGAACATTGGCAGAGCGCCCTGCACCAGTATATCATTTACACAGTGATTTACCAGATCCTGGCCCACAGTATCGTATCTGCCTGCCAGGACAGCTACCAGCAGCTTGGTGCCGACCCCGTCGGTGCTGGAGACCAATACCGGAGCCTGATACTGAGATGTGTCGAAGCGATACAGGCCGCCAAAGCTGCCCAGATCGCCCAATACATTATGATTATATGTTTCGCGCACCATCTGCTTGATGTTGTTTACGGCATTTTCACCAGCCTGGATGTCCACGCCGGAAGACCTGTAGTCTATGCGTTTGTCTGTCATATCAAGACCATTCCTGCAGTTCCTTGATCATTTTATCGATCTTGTTGGTGTCCAGATCCGTTAGACCCTCCACGCTGAAATCTCCCACGTTCAGGGCGGCCATCACGGTTCCCAGGCGCACGGCTTTGCGCACGACAAGCTTGCTCAAATCGCTCTGGGAAGCCAGATAACTCATGAACCCCCCGGCGAAGGCGTCTCCGGCTCCGGTGGGGTCTTTCACCTGCTCCACAGGGTAGGCGGGAGCAAAGAACAAATCGTTGTCGAAGACAGCCACACTGCCATATTCCCCCCGCTTGATGACCACTGCCCTGGCTCCCAGGCTGATCAGCTTCCGCGCTCCCGAGAAGATGTTGTTCGTTTTGGTGTATTGCCTGATCTCATCTTCGTTGATAAAAACGATATCCACTCTCCTGATCACTTCGGTCAGTAGCTCAGGGCAAAGGTCGATCCAATAGTTCATGGTATCGCAGGCGACCCAGCGATAATTCTCGATCTGGTTCAACACCTGCAACTGCAACGCGGGATGGATATTGGCAAGCAGCAAGCTTTCGCAAGACCTGCAGCTAGGGGGCAGCTGGGGCGAGAAATCAGCAAAAACATTGAGTTCAGTGCTCAGGGTGTCTGCCTGATTGAGGTTTTGATATTTGCCGCTCCAGCGAAATGTCTTTCCCACTTTCGTTTCCAAACCGTCCAGATATATCCCATGCCTTTGCAGGAGTTCGATGCCCGGCTGGGGAAAATCCTCTCCCACCACACCCACTACTTTGGTTGGAGCAAAGTAGGATGCGGCCAGGGAGGCGTAGATAGCCGAACCACCCAAGGCGTCGCACACTTTTCCGGAAGGGGTTTCGATCGTATCCAGAGCGACGGAGCCAACAACCACGAGGCTCATTGAACCGGAACCCCTTGCACTGCCGTAGTGTCGGTTGGCGTGGCTGTGGAATCGATGATCTCTATTGTAGTGCTGTTTTCACGCTGGCCAATGGTATCCAGTTTCTTGATCAGGATCAGGATTGCCGCCAGCAGCAGGAACATGAAGATCAGCCTTTTCCAGTTGTAGGCGCTCTTACGCCGGTCAGTCCAGCGGTCCTTGTTTTTATCGTTTAAATCGTTCATGGACTATTTGCCTCAAGCTCTCAGTTCTTCCAAAAATGCGGCAAAACGGCTCACACCCTTGCGCAGGTTGTCCATGCTGTTGGCGTAGGAGAAGCGGACGTTGGATTCGATTCCGAAAGAACCTCCCGAAACCAGGGCCACATGATGCTTTTCTAGCAGTTGGGTGCAGAACTCGTCGGAGCTGTGGATTCCGGCATTGTTGTTCTTCAGATACCAGCTGATATTGGGCATGATATAAAACGCGCCCTGAGGCTTGAAGCAAGAGATATGCGGAAGCTTGTTCAGCTCTTCATACAGGTAGTTCCGGCGCTGTTCAAACTGCTTTCTCATCATCTCGATCGAGTCATCCTCTTCATTCAAGGCCGTTACGCAGGCTTTTTGTGTGATCGAATTAACGCAGGAAGTGGCGTGTTCCTGCACCCTTCCGGCGGCAGCTATTATATGCGCGGGACCGGCGGCGTAACCGAGGCGCCAGCCAGTCATGGCATAGGCTTTGGACACCCCATTGATCACAACCGTATGCTCCTGCATTTCCGGGCTGAGTGAGGCTATGGAAACATGTTCCGTTCTGTCATATACCAGGCGTTCATAGATCTCATCGGAGACCACCAGCAGATTATGCTTCAGGCAGACCTCCGCCAGCTTTTCCAGCTCAGGCCTGGTATATACGGCACCTGTTGGATTGCTGGGTGAATTGAGGATCAACACCTTGGCCGCGGGGTTTTCCCCGATGGCTTTGCTCAGCGCGGCTGGCGTCAGTTTGTAGTTATCCTCTTCCAGGGTGGGGATGTAAACTGGCTGGGCGTCAGCCAGCATCGCCTGATAGGGATAGCTGACCCAATATGGCATGGGCATAAGAACCTGGTCGTTAAAGTCGCATACCGCGATCAGAATATTCACGATGGAAGCCTTTGCCCCGGGTGAGACCAGAATCTGGTTTGGCTGGTAACTTAGCTTGTTGTCCCTTAACAGCTTCGCGCAGATGGCTTTTTTAAGGTCGGGGATGCCAGCATTGGCAGTATAACGCGTAAAGTTGTCGTCAATCGCTTGGTGAGCGGCTTTTTTGATATACTCAGGTGTGTTAAAATCCGGCTCTCCCACTCCAAAATTGACCACATCGATTCCGGCGGCCGACATCTCTTTGGCCTTGGCGGACAGGGTGAGGGTGGGTGAAGGTTTGATCAGGATGGTTCGGTTTGATAGTTTGATCGCCATGTTTTCCTCCAGCTTATTTTTTTCCCATCAGAAGTACCAGAACGCAGGTGTTGACAATGTCTTCCATAGAACAACCCCGGGAGAGGTCGCAGATTGGAGCGGCAAGTCCCTGGATGATCGGGCCGATGGCCTCGGCTTTGGCAAAGCGTTGTGTGAGCTTGTAGCCTATGTTGCCCGATTGCAGGTCTGGAAAGATAAGGGTGTTCGCTTGTCCTGCCACCGTGCTGCCTGGTGCCTTGCTTTTGGCGATGTGGGGCACGATCGCGGCGTCCAGTTGCATTTCTCCGTCGTAAGCAAAGTTCACCTTGCGCTGATCCAGTATTGCCTTGGTTTGCTGCACTTTTTCCACAAGCTCGTGTTTGGCGCTGCCCATGGTTGAGAATGAGAGCAGTGCCACGCGCGGCTCATCGCCCAGGATGGACTTGCGGGTGTGCGCTGTGCTTATCGCGATGTCCGCCAATTGCTCGGGATCCGGATTAGGCACCACGGCACAATCGGCGAAGAGGTATATGCGGTCTTCACCCATGTAGTCATAGACCAGCATGATAAAGCTGCTGGACACTGTTTTCAATCCAGGGGCGACACCAACCACCTGAAGCGCCGAGCGCAAAACGTCGGCAGTGGTGTTCACCGCTCCGGCCACCATTCCGTCAGCCAGGCCAAACTTGATCAGCATAGCACCAAAAAACAGCTCGTTCAACACAGTCTGCCGGGCTTGTTCCGGCGTAACGCCCTTTTCTTTTCGTTTCTCATAGAAATAATTGGCGAACTTTTCAATGTCTGGGTGCTTCGCGGGGTCAAGGATCGTAGCCCGGCTAAGATCCAGGCTCATGCTTCCGGCTTTGTCCCGCACCGTTTGCGGATCGCCAACCAGGATCACTTCCGCCAAAGCATCCGAAATCACGGCATCTGCCGCACGCAACATCCTTTCGTCGTGGCTTTCAGGCAGCACGATGCGTCCGCCCAGGGCGGCGGCTTTGGCTTTCAAGGTTTCGATGATATTCATTTATACTCCAGATTATTCTGATTCTATCACGATTTTGGAAATATCGGCCACCCGTAGGAATTCCTGCTTGACCAGATTTAGCAGCGAGTGGCGGTTGGAGCGCAGTTGCAGGTCATCGCAATTGACCAGCACCGCGTCAAAAAATCTGTCGATCAAGTCGCCGAACTGCACCAGCAGCGAGATGGCCGCCTTATGGTCAGAGCGGGTGAGACTGTCCGTTAACGCGGTTCTCAACTCTATCAGAGCCACAAACAGCTCTGCCTCAGGCCCGGGGCTTAGCAGGTTCTCGTTCAGAGGTGGAAACTCTTTCTGATCTTCGAGGATGTTGGCAACCCTCTTGAATCCGATCACCAGGCGCTTGAAGTCCTCTTGTTCCCTGAACTGCTGCAGCGCGATTGCGCGCCGTTTCAGATCCGGAATGCTTCCCAGGCTCAGGTGCATCACGCTGTCAATCACGTCATAATCCAGATTCAACTGGGTCAGCAGCCAGTTCACCCTCTGACGGAAAAAGGAACGCACCGTATCTGCGGAATTGCTTTTAAGCTCCGCGTCTTCGCCGGCGCTTTGCAGGGATTTCTCAATGAGCAGTGAAAGCTCAACTTCCCAACCCCTGTCCGCCAGAATCTGAACCACGCCATTGGCGGCGCGGCGCAGCGCGAAAGGATCTGCCGAACCCGTGGGTGCCAGGCCCACGCCGATTATCCCGCAAACGCTGTCCAGCTTGTCGGCTACAGCCACCACAGCTCCGGTAACAGTTTGGGGCAGGCTGTCGTTGTTGCCGCGGGGCATGTAATGCTCATAGATTCCCTCGGCAACTTCCTCATGCTCCCCGCTTGCCAGGGCGTAGTGCTTTCCGATGTAGCCCTGAAGCTTGGTAAACTCTTTTTCCCCCAACATGTTGGTGACCAGGTCTGCTTTGCAGAGGTGAGCCGTTCTGTTCACCAGTTTGCTTTGCTCGCTATCAAGATCTAGTTCATTGCAAAGCAGGCTGCTCAGTTCCTCAATGCGTTTGGTGCGCGCCGCCATGCTGCCCAACTGCGACTGAAACACCACCTCTTCCAAGCGGGGAACATAGGTCTCTAGGGGGACGCGGGTGTCTTCTTTGAAATACCACAACGCGTCTGCCAGGCGGGCATTCACCACTTTTTCATTACCTTTCCGGATCAACCCGGCATGTGCCGCGTCGCCGTTGGAGATGAATACAAACTTGTTACTGAGCTTTCCCTGGCCGTCGCGCACGGAAAAGCACTTCTGGTTCTGGCTGATGGTGGAGGTGATGATCTTTTCGGGGATGTCCAGATATTCTGCCTGGAACTCCGCAACCACGGCGTTGGGGTTTTCCACGAGGTCGGTCACGGTATCGATCAGCCGTTCGTCCTCTATTACGGCAAGATTGGCGGAGGGGAAGGCGTTTTGCAAGCCTTGCGATATTGTTTCCCTGCGTTCCCGGCGATCTGCCAGCACCGCGTTTTCTCTCAGGATTTCCAGATAGTCACGGGGTTCCGGGATGTCCAGCCGCCTGTCCAGTCCAAGCCAGCGGTTTCCCCGGCTTTGCCTGCCGCTGCTCACTCCGGAGACCGTGAGTTCGATCACGTCCGGCCCCCACAGGACGCACAGCCAGCGCAGGGGGCGGCTAAATGCTAGGCGGGAGTCGTTCCAGATCATGCTTTTGGCAAAGGGTATCTGGTGAATGATATCCAGAATCCAATCCCGCAAAATGTCCTGGGTAGCCCTGCCCGGGAGGGTGTAATCCAGGGCGATGAACTCGCCTTTATCTGTTTTTTCTATATAGATGTCCTGTTCGCTGGCCTTGTTTTTCTTCAGAAAACCCAGCGCCGCGGGAAGCAGCTTGCCGGACTCGTCGTAGGCAATTTGTTTGGCAGGCCCGGTTTTTTTGACCCGGATATCCGCCTGCATTTCCTGCACAGAGGAGGCCAGCACGAAAAAACGCCTGGGAGTGGAGCTGACGGACAGCGCGTCAAAAGAAAGCCCGCTGCTCTCCATCAGTTTGACAAAGGAGCTTTTTAAAAAGTCCGTGGCAGGCCCGAGGTGCGGAGCGGGAATCTCTTCCACTCCGATTTCAAGGAGAAAATCACGCATGAACAGTATTCCGTCTCAGCTTGACTATGTGCTTAAAACTCATGCGCCAGGCTGACCTGATGGATCATTCCCAAATCCCCGTAGGAAGAAAGGCCATAATCGATCCTGTTGCTGCGCCATTTCCATCCTGCTCCCAGAGAAAGGCCGGAAGTCCAGCCCCAGAATCCTCCAACTCTTTGATCCGCGGCGTCGCTGCGGAAGCCCATCCTCAGTTTCAAAGCTGGTTGCACAGCGTATTCAATTCCCGCTTTCGCCACCAGATTGTCGCCTTTTGCCATGCTGATGTCCAGGGCGCCCAACAGGTCTTTTGTAAACAAGTAACTGATGCCTGCGGCATAGGTCAGGGGAAGGCCTTCGCGGTATCTGGCGTCGGTATAGTGCAAAAACTGGAAGCCCAGGTTGCGCACGCTGGCACCCACCTTGATCTTTTCATTCTCCGGGTGGTGGATCATGCCGACATCCAGGAGCACCGCGGCGGCGTTTTTGTCATCCAATTGGTCATAGACCACTTTAAAGCTGGCTCCCGCGTCGATCATGGGGCTTAAGTATTTGGCCAGGGACGCGCTGGCGATAAAGTTATGCGCGCCAAAGCTCCGGTTCAGATCCACGGGTGACTGTTCCTCGTCCACGCCATAGGCATCGAAGCTGCCCCAGTCCATGTACTTGATGGCAAAGCCCCAGGCTGTGTATTTGTTTTTGGGAGCGAGATATTGCAGCTGCCCCCCCTGCGAGTCCAGGAAGAAATTGGTATAGGTGCTGCCCAGTTCCTTGCGTTCCATGCGGATGATCGCGGCTGGATTGAAAAACACTCCATCCGGGTTTTTGTCTATCCCCGTCAAAGCCTGTCCCATAGCCACGGCTCTTGCGGAAAAGACGTTTTTCAACTGGTTGAATCCGGTGGTGCCAGCGTCCTGGGAAATCGCTCCCAGGGGGATGATGCCCAGGCTAATCGCGCAAAGCGCTATTAA
>Ga0208196_1000329_pt1 | contig 64882 bp, 56 predicted proteins | sample AD_JPNNA7_MetaG_FD_184443 | JGI IMG/M metagenome (GOLD analysis project Ga0208196, IMG submission 184443) | Active sludge microbial communities of municipal wastewater-treating anaerobic digesters from Japan - AD_JPNNA7_MetaG (SPAdes) (version 2) | ecosystem: Engineered > Bioreactor > Anaerobic...
GGTCCGGCTTTCCCTCCACCTGAAATTGCAATTATTTTAATACCAGGTTTTATTTCCTTGAGTTTCATTATTACCTTAAGTCCGTCCTCTTCCGGCATTAATATATCGGTTACAACAAGATCCACTATTGATGCTTTGAATTTTAACATAGCTTCTTTTCCGTCGGAGGCCTCGATGATGGAATACTTGCGACGCGATAGGGCTTCTTTTAACATTTCTCTGAATTCAGCTTGATCTTCAACTATCAATATGCCGGCCATAATATTTTATTTTAGCGATATTTGAATTGCTGTAAGTATCTCTCTAAGAGATACAGGGCGAAAAAGCATGTGTTTAATAATTCCGGAATTAAGTAACTTTTCCTCCGATAAATCATGATCACTGTCTACTATCATAATAACAGGTAAATTAATATTTTTTTCACTGATAAATTTTATTAGAATTTCAGAAGTTATTTCTTCCTGATCATCTGAAAAAACTATCAGACTTGTGTTTTGAAGAACATCATTACTTAGTTTGAGCAATTCCAATGCATTATGTATATTTATAATAAGCAGTCCCGATTTTTTTAATGCTTCTGACATAATGCGCGATTCACTGCGGTTGCCAGCAATAAAAAGAATTTTAAATACTTCTTTTGCCGGTTTTAAGTTAACAACTGAATAATCCTCAATAACTGGAATATAAACCGAAAATACCGATCCTTTTCCTTTTGCTGACTTTACTATTATTTCGCCTTCCAGTTCATGAACAATACCGTAAACTACCGACAAACCAAGCCCGGTTCCTTTACCAACATCATGTGTCGTAAAATAAGGTTCAAATATCCTGCTTATAACTGATTCCTCCATTCCAATTCCTGTATCTTCGATTGTCACCAAAGCATACTTATCTGCTACAATGTTTTTGCCGGATTCTTTTTTCAAAATCTCACCTTCTGCTAAATCAAGGCCTATTGAAAGAGTACCTCCAGTTCTCTCCATTGCATTAATGGCATTTGTTATAAGATTCATAAATACTCTGAAGAGTTGTGTTGGATCGGCATAAACCTGCAAATTAAGGTTATTAATATTTTCTCTGACGGTTATACCTGGTTTCAATAAAGATAAAGCACATGAAGAGGCTTCCTCAAGTATTTCCCTGATATCAACAGAAATTTTTTCCTGCTCCACTTGTCTGCTGAACGTAAGAATCTGACTGGTTAATTCACGTGCTCTTGTTCCGGCTTTCATTATTCTAGTGATCATTCCAGATGCAATATGGTTCTCTCCTACTTCTTCAAGAAGCATTTCTGAATAACCTAAAATCGAACCAAGGATATTATTAAAATCGTGAGCTATGCCTCCGGCAAGTGAACCAACAGTTTCAAGCTTTTTTGCCTGCATCAGCCTGTTTTCGAGCATAATTTCCCTTGAAGAATCCTCAAATGCAAAATCAATAAAAACAGGTAAACCTGAGTTTTTATCGGATACCATAAAGCCGCTTACCCGGCAAAATATTTGATTGTTATTCATTGTAATCAGAGGAATTCTTCCGAACGTTCTTACCTTTTTATCACCAAGCTGAATGATATGTATATCGAAAAGCGATTTTTCAAGATAGAAATCTCTTAAATTCATACCTTGTAAATTAACGGAGCCATAGTTTTCAATTATTTTCGAAAAAGAATTATTATAATGCATTATAGTCCCGTCTGTTTTGCATCGTAATAGTCCTATAGGAATTCCTGTTTCAAGTCTTCGGAATTCTTCCTCCATTTCATTTACTGCATTCTGCGAAAGTTTTATATTCGTAATATCGGTTGTTTCCGCCACTATATGTTTGACATCCGGGCTATTGACGGTTAATGGAACAAAAGCAACTTCAAAAAATCTCTTTCCCTGACCAGGGAGACTGAAATTTGCTTCGAATTTTATAGTTTGTCCATTAAAACAGAAATTTATGTTATTTTTTATCTCATTCTGAAAAGTCTCTTCACCCCAAATATCACTAACCGATCTATTCACAACCGATCTATCAGTTAAGTTAAGCATTCTGCAAAATGTTGGATTTACTTTAACATAGCAATAATGCCTGTCAATAACACTGATCATTGATTTTGAACTGTTAAACAGATAGTTAAATAAGTATTTGTCAATATAATCTTCCCCCATTTTAAATTTGACTCCTGGATTAAATAACCGGTTTATTCGTAGTCGAGGTTAAAAGCTTTCCTGATATCCTTCATCAAAGGGTAACGTGAAGAAAGATAATGATATTTCTGATCGTCAGAATAAATAATATTTTCATCATTTGCTGCATCCACAACAATTTCGAGGGTAAAAGTTCCACTGCCAAAATGATTCTCGAGAGTTGACTGTACTTTTTGTCTGTAATTCTGAATGAAAAGAACTTTTAACGCATCATTATCCAGATGAAGGGTTATGACGTTATCATTATGAATTTCGGGTTTGATCGATTTAAACATTCCTGATATTCTGGGCCCTTCTTCTTTTGATTTTTCACATATACTGTTCCAAATTTTATTGAATTCCTTTCTATTAAAGTTACTTACATTTTCATTCGTATTCCTAACTTCCTGAAAATTTTCCATAGTTGATTTATCAGACTCCGAATCTGATTTTTCAGCACTATTGATAATAGCTTTTATTGATACCGACCTATCTGATTCCGAGTTAGTACTTTCTGATTCTTTCACTGGCTTTTTAATATCAGAAACTGCCGTCAGAGGATCGGCTTTTAATTCCTTGTTCTGATTGCCGGGTATTTTTTTTTCAGGTGCCGGTGATTTTATCTGGTTCTTTTCATTAACTATTGCAGTCCGTTCTACCTCATTCAATCGGCAGAGCTTAATTAAGGTAAGTTCGACATGCAGTCTCTGATTTTTGCTTGTTTTATAGCCAGTATCACAAATACTGCCTGCTTCAAGTGCATTATAAATAAATTCTCTTGTGCATCTGCGTGCCTGATCAACATATTTTTCACGTATAGACGGTGCGGCATCAAGAAGGGAAACAGTTATTTCATCCTTACTTACAAGCAGATTTCGCAAGTGGTTGTTTAGCCCTGCGATGAAATTATGTCCGTCAAAACCTTTTATAAGGATTTCATTGAATATCAACAATATTTTTGATATATCGCCATTGAGGGCAGCGTCAATTGTTCGAAAATAATATTCATAATCAAGAACATTCAAATTTTCAATTACCATTTCCCATGTAACCTTTTTGCCGCCGAAACTTACTATCTGGTCAAAAATTGACAAAGCGTCTCTCATTGATCCGTCGGCTTTTTGTGCTATAAGGTTAAGAGCATTCTCATCGGCAATAACAGATTCGTTATTAGCTACATATTTGAGCTTATCAACTATATCTTCAACTCGTATTCGCTGGAAATCAAATATCTGGCATCGTGATAGGATTGTTGGAATGATTTTATGCTTTTCAGTTGTGGCAAGGATAAAAATAGCATGTGCAGGTGGTTCCTCGAGTGTTTTAAGAAAGGCATTGAATGCAGAGGATGACAGCATATGAACTTCGTCAATGATGTATATACTGAATTTTCCAATCTGGGGAATTATCCTCACCTGATCAATCAGAGTTCTTATATCTTCAACCTTATTGTTTGAAGCTGCATCGAGTTCATGAATATTAAAAGACCTCAACGAATTGAAAGAAACACACGATTCACATTCATCACATGCTTCTCCGTTTTCTTTAAGATTTGAGCAATTAATTGTTTTTGCAAATATTCTTGCACATGTAGTTTTGCCCACTCCACGGGGTCCGCAAAAGAGATATGCATGCGCAATCTGTCTGTTTCTTATAGCATTTTTAAGGGTCTTGACAACTGTATCCTGCCCTACTACCATATCAAACGTTAATGGTCGGTATTTTCTCGCTGAAACTATAAAATTATCCATTAATCCAAATTTTTATGTAATATATTACAGCATTAAAACAAAGATAGACAAAAAAGATAGAGAATTATACTTTTAAAAATATTTTAAGCATCAATTGAATATATGTATTGTTAATAATAAAAATATTCTTTTTGTAAATTTTAAAATTATTGTAATTTTGCAAGCCAATTAAGATTTAATTATTAATTAAATATGTATGTTGAATAACTACGAAACCGTTTTCATTGCAACTCCCGTTTTGTCTGAAAATCAGATGAAAGAAGCGGTACAGAAATTTAAAAAAATTATTACCGAAAACTCAGGTGAAATTGTACATGAAGAGAACTGGGGACTTAAAAAACTTGCTTATCCTATAAAAAAGAAATCAACCGGTTTTTATTATTTAATAGAATTTATGGGGCCCGGTGATATAGTGGAAAAGCTTGAACTGCAATACAGGAGGGATGAAAGAATTATAAGGTTTTTGACCTTTAAAATGGACAAGTATGCAGTTGAATATGCAAATAAAAAGAGAAAACAAAAAGAAGCGGAAAGAGTTATGGAGGAATAATATATGGCACAAAATGAATCAGAAATAAGATACCTCACACCGCCAAGTGTGGAAATCAAAAAAAAGAAGTATTGCAGATTTAAAAAAACCGGGATTAAATATGTTGATTATAAAGATCCTGAGTTTTTAAAAAAATTTCTTAATGAACAGGGTAAGATTCTTCCACGTAGAATAACGGGAACTTCATCAAAATTTCAGAGAAGGGTTGCCAGAGCGGTAAAAAGAGCAAGGCATATCTCGCTTCTCCCCTATGTTACTGATCTTTTAAAATAATCGGCTTATTATGGAAATAATACTTTTGCAAGATGTACCAAAGCTGGGGCATAAAGATGAAATTGTAAAGGTTAAAGACGGCTTTGGACGTAATTATTTGATACCTAAAGGATTAGCTAAAATGGCTAGTTCTTCAGCCAAAAAAGTTCACTCTGAAAATTTAAAGCAGAAAGCTTTTAAGGATGAAAAAATTAAAAATGAAGCCCTTGCTATGGCAGAAAAGCTCAGAAGTATAAAACTTGTTATAGGTGCTAAAACAAGCAGTACGGGAAAGATATTCGGTTCGGTAAATACTATTCAGATTGCCGAGTCTCTTAAAGAACAAGGGATTGAAATCGACCGTAAAAATATTATTCTTCCAGACGAACAAATAAAAGAAGTCGGTACTTATAAAGCAACAATTAAACTTCATACAGAAGTAAAAGCCGAAATTGAATTTGAAGTCGTCCCTGAATAATTTCAAACAAAAGAAAATATCTCAGTTCTGGAAGTAATACATATAACATTCGCTCTATCTCTGGTAGTTTTTTTCTAATATTATTAGTTAATATCTGATAATGGATTTTTAAAAGTTTAATATTTATAAATTCAATAATTCTGATCACGGAAATCTTTTCTCCTTTCATATTTAATATCCGCTAATACAGAGGCTTTTATTTTAATTGTGAAATACCAGCTTTTCATTGTGCCTATCGGAACCCAGTTAAAACTCATATCCCAGCAATGAAGATCCCGGTATATTCCAATTGAAGTTGGGGTAATCTGCATCCTGTCAAAATCAAATCCTGTTGTGTAAGTAACTTTTGTCTTTTTTGTAACTGATACGTCGCCATTTAACGATAAAGTTTGTGAAACATTAGAAGTTGTTGCCTGTTTCGAATAATTCAAATTATATGTCAGCCTCATAGTCCATGGCATATCAAATCGGACGTAACCATACTCATCGGTTAAAGAAGCAGACTGAGTAGTTCCAGGGAAACCGGTTTCAGATAAATTTTGCTGTACACTACCAGGAGAAGTACCTGAAAAAGTTTCGTTCTGTATCGCACTCTTTGTTTTTCTGCCGCTGAAAAGCTGATACAAATCAACATCAAAACTAACATTGAACCCTGTTAATCTCAAAAGCTTCCCGGTCTCTTTCATATAAAATGTCTTTATTGTTCTTCCGTAACTATCGGTTGCATACATAGAAAATGAACTGTTAGCGGCAATATTAATATTATTTAGAAGAGTTGTATGAAAACCCACCGATATAGGCGACCACCGGCAACTATCAGCAAAAATATTATAATATGTTGATGCACTAAGATTATCAATTAATTTTATTTTATTAGGTTTCTGCGCTGTATCATTCTTACTATACATTTTTGCTTCGACAATGTTTGTCAGACTGAAATTGAAGCCGCCGCTTCTTGATGACAATGAAGGCGTTCCAAAAATATTTCCCTCATAAATTGAATATGTATATATTTTCCCGGTAGTATCCTGATAATGTTTATACATATCGGATGTAAGTCCTTTAATAACTGGCACATAGCTAAATGAGACAGATGCTTTTAAAACATGGCGGATAGCTTCAACCCTCGAGCCGGGTTTAAACTGATAAAGGCCATAGAGCTGGGGGCTTATTCCAGTACTTATTGAGGCTTTTAATGACTGACCATAAAAGAAACCGTTTAATGTATCAGTAATCAAAACCGGTCTGGTTTTATTTAATTCTGGATCGAAGTAGTCAAGTACAAACCTTTTATCATATTTTTGGGTATATAGCACACCTGAGTAAGAAACCATAGGCGATATTGTAAATGCAGGTATTTTTTTAAACGGTCTGATCTGCATGCTCAGTGGTATTTCATGTTTAAATCCGTTGCGCATATTTTTGAAAACATCATTGGTAAAAAGAAGAGTATCAGCTATGTTATTTATCTGGTTGTCGAGCATTGCAGAATACTGGAACTGTAAGTCTTCATACCATCTTGAAGGGCCTACTCTGTTTTTGTTTTTAAAAGGATAGATTCTCGACATTGAAAACTGTGCTCTTGGCATATTAAGGCTTATTGTTTTATTAGCCATATTCTGGCTATGATTAAGACTTCCAGAAAAATTGAATGGGGTTCCTTCCCACGTCTTCGAATAACTTATGCTCGACTGTCGAGTAGTATTGATATGTTCTTCAGGTACATAGCTGTTTTGTCTGTCGAATGAGCTCGAACTCATGCTAACATTTGCAGAAAACCGGGAGCCCGGATTAGCTTTCGCATCCTGATTGTATGTCCAGTCAATCCTGTAATTTCTTGTACGGCTATAATCGGAAAGTTCTTTATGACCTGTGACATTGTTTGCCAGACTCAAAGAAAATCTTCCTGAGTATTTATATCTTTTAAAATAGTTTGAGGCACTATTAACCATCCATGTACCATTAGTGTATATAGTGCCAGTAACTGAAAGGTCAATATTGTCGTTGATTGCAAAGTAATAACCTCCGTCGCGCAGGGAGTAGCCAAGCTCAAAAGTCTGTCCTACTTTCGGCACTATAATACCCGATGCAGCCGCATCTTTTCTATAAAGCGGAAAATATCCAAATGGTATTACAATCGGTAAAGGGATGCCTTCAAGGACAAGGTATGCAGGGCCGGAAACTATTTTTTTCCCTGGAACCACTTTTGCCTTGTTGAATCTAATATAAAAATGTGGAGGATCAGCGTCGCATGTAGAATAAGTACTCTGTCCGATATTAAGGCTACCATCATCGAGTCTTTTTGTTACCTTGCTTCGTAAATATCCTTCTTCTTGCTGCGTTAATAAGTTAAAGACTCTCCCCTTGTTTGTTTTGAAATTATATTCAAGGGCTTCCGACTCAAAAGATTCCTCTCCTTGCTGAAATACAGGCCTACCTGCAATATTGCCGGTTGAATCTCGTCTTCCAGAAGCATAAACAATGCCTGTTTCAGTATTGAGAACTATAGAATCGGCCTTAAGTGTAATATCACCGTATGTAACAACTGCTTCTTCTACAAGGTATACTTTTTTATTTATAAGATCTGTTCGTCTATATCCTTTTGCAACATGAGTAATAGTTTTATCAATAGCGTCGGAAGAAATTTTAAGTGATACCGGAATAGTATCCATGATAGATTTAGGCGTATTAAAAAATAGTGTATCAGGCATATTCCTTTCTTCCTGAGCTGCCAGAATGTTCCCGATAAACATCATCAATGATACGACAAGAAGTCGTTTTACGTTTAAATAATACAACTTTAAATTTTATTTTTGTACGGTACCTTAGATAATGTATAAAATGATGTTGGTGGCAAAACTAACACAATTTAATATACCCCCGAAGCACTCCGAAATTAAAAACGGGAAATTAAATCTGTCTATTGTTATTCGCATTACCTGTTTATTACTAATAATTTTTACACTATTAAACGGTGGTGGAGCAATGGCACAAAAAGCAGATAACAGGAAGAACTGGGTAATTGTTATAGATCCTGGACATGGAGGTCGTGATCCAGGTGCATTGGGTTCATTCAGTTATGAAAAAAATATAACTCTTGCCGTTTCCCTTAAGACAGGAGAACTTATAGAACGCAACATCAGTAATGTTAAAGTAATTTATACAAGGAAAACGGATACTTTTATAGAACTGGCCGACAGAGCAAACATAGCCAATAAGAACAAGGCTGATTTATTTATCTCGATTCATGCGAACTGGCACCGCTTAAGTAGTACTTATGGTGCAGAAACATATATTATGGGACACCATAAAGATCAGCAAAACCTTGAGGTTGCAATGAAAGAAAATGAAGTTATACTTCTTGAAAAAGATTACTCTACCAGATACGAGGGATTTGATCCGAAATCGCCAGAATCATATATAATTTTTACACTTATGCAATCAGCGTTTTTCGAACAAAGTACTAATTTGGCCTCAAAGATACAAAATCAGTTCAGAGAACAGGTTAAGAGATATGACAGAGGGGTTAAACAGGCAGGATTCTGGGTATTATATATGACTACAATGCCCAGTGTACTTATCGAACTTGGATTCATTTCCAACCCATCTGAAGAAAAATACTTAAACTCAAAAAAAGGACAGGATGATCTTGCCATGGCTATATTCAATGCCTCTCGCGACTATATAGAGGAAGTTGACAAAAAAAGTGGAATTTCTGCAATTAAATTGGAAAACAAAACAGATTCAGTTGCTTCAGTCAAGAATGACGATACAAATGATAATCAGATTTTTTTTACAGTACAAATAGTTTCATCGGTCAAGAAAATTGAATTGAAACCACAAAATTTTAAAAATATTAAGGACGTCAACGAATTGCATATAGGCAACAGGTACAGATATACAACCGGAAAATTTACCGACTATAATGAAGCTCTCAGTTATAGAAAAAAGATTGAAAGTTTATATCCCGATGCCTTTATAATAGCTGTTAAAGAAAACAAAATATTACCTTTGCAACAAGCGATTAAAGAAACAAGGGAAAAATAATAGATAGATTATTAATGAAAAAAAAGATTTCAAATGAAGCTAAAATTGGAATAATTGCACTTGTGACAATTCTGGCATTTATATATCTTTTTAACTATTTAAAAGGCAAGGATTTATTCAGTTCAACAGCAAGTTATTATGTAATATACAACGACATAAATGGACTTACTGAATCTAATCCTGTTGAAATCAGTGGTTTCAAAGCCGGTGTCGTACAATCTATAAATTTAATAAAAGACGGTAGTGGAAAAATGCTTGTTGAGCTCTCCATAGGAAAAGATTTTAAGCTTCCAAAAGGAAGTATTGCCGAGATCACACCTGCATCTCTTATTGCCGGAATGAAAATAAGAATTCTTTTTGGTAACGGGCCGGATTATTATTCTAACCGGGATACTATTCCAGGAAGGCTGGCTGAATCATTATTTACAACACTCGAAAATGAGTTTCTCCCTGTTAAAGACCAGATAAGCGGATTGATTGATATTCTGGATTCGGTAATGTCGGGTATTAATCAGATAATTACTCCTGATTTTACAAACAATGTAAAGAGTAGTGTATCGAATCTTAATCGTTCTGCTGAAAGCATCGCTGAGGCACTTGATTCAAAGGAAAAAAATCTTAAAAATGTTTTGTCCGATCTTTCCGATTTTTCATCAATGCTATCTTCCAATTCACAAAAAATCGACACAATTATCGGAAATATTAAAACATTAACCGATACTCTTAATGAATCAAGCATATATCAAACTTTTACAGAGCTTAAGTTATCTCTTGAAGAGACGAAATATTTGCTTGAAGGTATAAATAAAGGCAAAGGTACTGCAGGACAATTATTTAGCAATGATACATTATATAGAAATCTCACTTCAAGCATCGAAAGCCTTGATCTTCTCTTAAAAGACATACAAAAGAATCCAAAAAAGTATGTTCATTTTTCTGTTTTTGGAAAAAAATAGCTATAATTTTCTAAAAAAATTGTATCTTTAACATTATATGGTTTTTAGCTTATTATATAAAACTGTAGTCAAAAAAGTAAAAGCTTTTTAGTGCTTTTGTCTATTTTTTACTAATTTTTATAATGAGTTGTATAACATGGAAAAAGAAACGGCGGAATATTTATCTGCCAGATAATTAGCTTTTTAACTATAAATAAAATATTTTGTTTACAACTTATTGAGGACTAAAACCATGTGATTTTTTTTAAAAAATCAAGTAAAAAAAATTTTTTTTTAGTTTTTTTTTTTGCAGATATTGCTATCTGAAAAAATTGCCAAGCCTTAAATACTAACACAATTAATATGAACAAGACTCATGCTGAAGTGTGGAATAATTGCCTCAAGATAATAAAAGATATTATTCCTTCAGTCAGTTATAGAACATGGTTTGAGCCTATTGTGCCTCTCAAACTTGAAAATAATGTTCTGACACTTCAGGTTCCAAGTCAGTTTTTCTACGAATATCTTGAAGAACAATACATTGATATTTTGAGAAAAACTTTGCGGAGAGAAATCGGCTCAGATGCAAAACTTGAATACAATGTTATAATGGAAAATCCTAGTTTTCCCGACGGTAAGCCATATACTATAAAATATCCATCCAGAAATAAAACTGATCTTAAAAATAAACCTGTACAGGTACCGCTAGAACTTACACAACCATCAATAAAGAACCCGTTTGTCATTCCCGGGATCAGAAAAATACATTTTGATCCTAAACTTAATCCTGATTACAACTTCAGTAATTTTGTCGAAGGAGAATGTAACAGGCTTCCCCGTTCTGCCGGTATAGCTATAGGCAACAATCCTGGAGGCACAGCTTTCAATCCCATGATGATATATGGCGACTCAGGTCTGGGAAAAACTCATCTTGCTCAGGCAATTGGAATACTTGTAAAGGAAAAACATCCCGACAAGATCGTACTTTATGTAAATGCAAATAAATTCCAGACACAATTTACAGAATCAATTCGCAACAACAATAAAAATGACTTTCTGCATTTTTATCAGATGATAGATGTGCTCATTCTAGACGATGTTCAAGAGTTCGCCGGAAAGGAGAAGACACAGGATACATTTTTTCACATTTTCAATCACTTGCATCAATCAGGAAAACAGCTTATTCTGACATGTGACAAACCACCTGTGGAACTGCAGGGAATGGAGCAACGTCTTTTATCGCGGTTCAAATGGGGGTTGCTTGCCGACCTTCAAAGGCCAGACTATGAAACCAGGCTTGCAATACTTAAAAATAAAGCATATAACGACGGGATTGAACTTCCCGAAGAAGTATTTGAATATCTTGCCGAAAACATCTCAAATAACATAAGGGAACTGGAGGCAGCATTAATTTCATTATATGCTCAGTCAACACTTAACCGCAAAGAAATAACTATTGAACTCGCATGCAAGATGGTTGAAAATCTTGTTAACACATCCCATAAAGAACTTACAATAGAACATATCCAGAAAGTGGTTTGTGATTATTATAAAATTCCGGTTGAGCTTATTCAGAGTAAAACAAGGAAAAGGGAAATTGTTCAGGCCAGGCAAATTTCAATGTATTTCTCAAAAAACCTTACCAAGTCATCTCTGGCCAACATTGGTTATCATATCGGCGGAAAAGATCATGCAACTGTATTACATGCCTGCAAAACAGTAAATAATATGATTGATACCGATAAAAACTTCAGAAACCAAATTCTTGAAATAGAGAAAAAACTCAAAATATAATCAAACAACTCATTAAAGTTGTTTTTCTTAAATCTTCGGCATTATGGCATTAACAATTTCGAAACTAATTTCCCTGTAACGCTAAAAAAATTTTACTTTATATCTATCATACATATTTTAAACAGGAAAAGTAACCTTATAAAAATTTCTTCGTTTAATAATTAAGAATTATTTTTAAAACTTAATCAACTTATATCAGGATTGATGAAAAGTTTTTTAAAAATATTAAGGCCAGGTTTCTTTCTTTTTATAGCTTTTATTATTCTAGTTTCTGGCTGTGCTGCATCAAAACAAAATCCCTGGATGGAAAAAAGGAAAAAGGCATCGCATGTTAATACTACACAGTTAGGAAGAAACAGATATTTTTTCTCTGAAAGCTATCAAAAAAAACTTCAGAAAAGCATGAAAAAAAGATAGGCCAATAACTACTGGTTAAATAAAACAGTTAAGCCGTCGTAAGCCAGTGTTATTCCATCAGGGAGTTCTTTCGATACTTCACTGTATAATCCCATTTGATGGCTAATATGTGTAAGATATGCCTGAAGTGGTGAGATTTCTTTTATAAAATCTATTGCCTCACTGAGATTAAAATGAGATATATGTTTTTCTTTTCTTAATGCATTTACAACAAGATATTTTACGCCATAAAGTTTTTCTTTACTTTCTTCAGTTATTCTATTTGCATCGGTTATATAAGCGAAATCTCCAACTCTAAAGCCAAGAATTGGAAGTTCCATATGGAACGCTCTGACAGGCAATATTTCCAGTCCCTTTACCGAAAAGCTTTCAAGTGAAATTTCATTCAGCCTCATTTCCGGTATTCCCGGATACTTATTTTCGGCAAAAACATAAGAATATTCTCTCTTTATTGTTTCCAGCACGCGCTTTTCTGCATATATATCTATAGCATCCTGCATTTTATAATTAAAAGCACGGACATCATCCATTCCGGCAATATGATCCCTATGTTCATGAGAAAGGATAATCGCATCCAGACGTGTTACTTTTTCTCTTAGCATCTGCTGGCGAAAATCGGGTCCGGCATCAAAAACAACAATAATATTTTTTTCTTCAAGAAGAAGGGATGACCTTAGCCTTTTATCCCTTGGATCATCTGACATGCAAACTTTGCAATCGCATGCTATAACAGGCACACCCTGTGAAGTACCCGTACCAAGAAATGTAATCTTCACTTCATAATAATTAAATCAACAAACCTAATTCAAAATTGGGAAACAGGCAATATCATCAAAATATTTCAATTATAACATTTAAAATATATCTTTACAGATACTCATAATCAAATAGTTTTGAAAGGCAAATTATTTTTATTACCTGTACCTCTCGGTGGATACGATTTCAGGGATGTTATTCCTGAGAATGTCATTAAGACAACTATTGAATTAAGGCATTTTATTGTGGAAAATGAGAGGAGTGCAAGAAGGTATCTCAGGCTTATTGATAAAGAATTTCCAGTAGATAAATCGTTTTTTATGGTGCTTGACGAACATACTTCGGAAAAAAATATCTCAGCATTCCTCGATTACACCCTGAAAGGCATTGATACAGGATTGATGAGCGAGGCCGGCATACCCGGTATTGCCGACCCCGGAGCAAATCTCGTGAGACTGGCTCATACAAAGAATATAAAGGTTGTTCCACTTTCAGGCCCGTCTTCGATTATTCTTGCTCTTTCAGCATCGGGACTTAACGGACAGAATTTCACATTTCACGGATATCTTCCGGTTAAAAAAGATGCTCTTGCATTAAAAATACATGAAATTGAGAAAAGATCAGCAAAAGGTGAAACTCAGATTTTTATGGAAGCCCCTTACAGAAACGAACGATTATTCGAATATCTTATTTCAGCTTGTAACCCTGATACAAAACTTTGCATAGCGGCCGATATAACTCTGACTTCAGAGGAAATTACTACACAAACCATTTCAGAATGGAAAAACAAATCGCCACAACTGAAAAACCGCCTTATTATCTTTCTTTTAAATGCCGGATATTAGAAATCACTTATTTTCCTGCCGGTCCAACAATGACAGTATCAATTTCTATGTCCCACACAAGAGGTGTATAGCCGGAGATAACAGTATAAGGCATTCCATAGGCATCATATCCATATAAACCGTTTGAGCCATAAGCAAGACTCGACGGAGTAATTAATTTTGCCCTCCCGCCATCCTTCATATAACGAACTCCTTCCTCAACACCACTAATTACCGAACCTGTGCCCAAAACAAAAGTATAAGGAAAATCCAGATTTCTGTTAGTATCGAATAAATTTCCTGACAAAAATTTCGCCGTATAGTATATTGACACGGTATCTCCATCAACAGGTGTACTTCCTGTTCCTTCAACTATCGAAAGAAAATACAAACCACTCGGTTTAAGAGTATAAACTGTATCTCCAATAGAACTAAGATAATTCTGGATTAGCTGTCTTTCTTCTTTTTCATATTTTTCCCCGGGTTCACAGGAAGTGATTAGAAAGACCGCTGCAATAAATAATATAGAAACTTTCTTCATCTTAATCATTTTTATATTACAAAGATAATCTATTAATTTTTTAATCTGACAATTCAGGCTTTTCACCGTTATTTTTATTTAAAATTTTTATCTCATAGACCACTGTAGCCCGTGGAGGAATTGATTTGTCGTCGCCATGAAATCCCCATGCAAGGTGAGGTGGCAGAATGAATATAGCTTCTCCGCCTCGCCGCAAAAGTCTGAACCCTTCATTCAGGCCTGGTTCTATTCGTGATTTGCCAATGACGATACTTTTTGGGCCGGTATCATCAGAAGAATAACACATGGTTCCGTCGAGTAAAAAACAATTATATTCCATCAGAATGGTGTCATTATTCTTTAAAAATTCACCTTCTCCGGATTTTTTTATATAATACCATAGACCTGAAGGAGACTCAACCATCTTTAAGTTTCTTCTCTCAATATAATTCAATATTCTTTCTCTGTCTTTCTGTACCAGATAAGAATTCACAGCAGCCAGATCATCGTCGGCCGGCTTAATTTTATTAACGTCTTTGCCTCCTTTATTATTGCAGGATTCGGTTATTAAAATAAGCAAAATAACGCATAAAAACGAAAAAGTTTTATTTAAGAAATCAGTTTTCATTTCCCCGTGCCTTTTTAAGAACATCGAGAAAATAGTTTACAGTATTTTCGAGAGTGTCGTAATAATCTCCACCGGCAGCATTGTAGTGGCCTCCTCCTCCAAAATATTTCTCAGCAAATTCACTTACTGAAAAATTCCCTTTCGAGCGGAAAGAAAGCTTTACAAAACCCTCTTTTTCGATAAATAATGCTGAAAAATCAACCTCTTTAATAGTAAGTGGCAAGTTTACAAAACCTTCAGTATCTCCTTTTCTGTAATTGAACCTGATTAATTCTTTCTTTGTGAGAACGATATAAGCAGTGTGATATTCAGGCAGGGTAATCATTTTTTTAAATATCGTATAACCGAGAAGCCTTATTCTTGACTCTGAGAAATTATTGAAAACCAGATTATATATTCTGTCTTTCTCAAGGCCTAAGTCAAGAAGGTCGGCTACAATTCTGAAAGTTTCTCCGGTAAAGGCTCCATGTTCGAAGTTCCCGGTATCAGTTATTATTCCCACGTATATAGCTTCGATATAACCTTTAATTTTAATTAAGCTGCCATTCATAGCAACAACAAGCTCATGGACTATTTCAGAAGTTGAACAACTGCCGGGATTGGAAATAATGATGTCATAAAATAAACCTGAATTAAGATGATGATCAATTACAATTTTTTTTGCCTTCGAATTTAAAATACTTTTTTCTGCTTCTCCAAGTCTGTTCGACTGATTAAAATCGAACATAATAATCAGGTCTGATTTTTCAATTATACTATTACATTTTTTTCTCTTTCTTATATAGATATTTATCTCTTCCACTCCCTCCATCCATATAAGGAAATCCTGGAGATAATTTGGCGAAATCATATTCACGCTTTTGCCTATCTGTTTCAGATAGTAATACATAGCAAGCATTGAACCTATAGAATCGCCGTCGGGATTTACATGACAAATCAACAATATATTATTTGCATTATTCAGATAATGCGATAATTCTTTTTTATATTTGTCAGCGTCGAACACACCTTTAATTTTAAAGGGCATAAATATAAGAAATAAAAAATATTGTAACATAAAACCTGAGGAAACTTAAGAACCGACTCAATATGGATAATAATAACATCACACTGGCAATTATTAAGCCTAATGCAGTAAGAACCGGTAAAACGGGTCCGATACTTTCTTTGATTAATGAAGCAGGATTTGAAATTGTTGCGATGAAGATGATAAAAATGACAAAAAACCATGCAAAGCTTTTTTACTCAGTGCATAAAGAAAAACCTTTCTATGAAAGTCTTGTCGAATTCATGTCGTCGGGCCCTGTTGTAGCTATGGTGCTTAAACATGAGAATGCTGTTGAAGAATTCAGAAAACTTATTGGAAATACTGATCCGGCAAAAGCCGAGCCCGGGACAATACGCAAAATGTTCGGTATTTCAATACAGATGAATGCAATCCATGGTTCAGATTCAATTGAAAATGCCCGATGGGAAACAAATTTTTTCTTTTCCGAGATTGAAAAATTCTACTGATAATCTATTTATCCGATATTTAAAAAACTTAAAGAATAAGTGCAACATTTTCTGATTGCATTTGTTAGATATGATATTTATTACTTTTATTTATAATGGATTCATTATACAGAACTGATTTTTCGAATAAGAAAAACCTCGAAAAATATTCTTCTGCCTTTACACTGTCCGATATAGAAGTATTTGTTTTCCCTGATCTTCTTTATCCGCTTGTTTATGCCAATATTATGTCGCCGGTTATATGGAAATGGAAAGATGATCCATGGTTTGAAAATATTGATGAAAAAAGTTTTATCTACAAGATTAACAGAATAAAGCAATATATTATACAGAATTATATCTTCAATCTTGACCTGGCAACGTGGGGATTGACAACTAAAACAAGGGAAATAGAAAGGTTCCGGGACTTTATTGATATAGATTTATTAAGACAATCCAATGCATTATTCGGATATGAGGGTGACAAATATTACTTTGATATAGACATAAGGAAGCATTTTGGGCTCGACAAATACGACTCCGAAATAATACCATATTGGAAAACCGAGACCGTTGAGGCTATGGAAGCATTCAGGTTTAGAAAAGGATTTACGACAGGAGCCGGTGAATGTGTTTCTCTTTCTGCTCTTTACGCGGCAGCAATGTTTATTATAGCAAAAATTCCACTCGATAAAATCTTTCTTATTGCCACACCTCTTCATTCGCAGGATTTCATTATGGAGAAAGAAGGAGTGCTGACAAACAATCGGAGAATACTTACGAAAAACATGTGGTTTAACGGGACTTCCTTATCAGCTAAGGCCCGCAGAGCTCTCGAGAATGAAAAAGTGACTATTGTTTCAAACTCATCAGGATATATTCATCTACTGTACAATGAAGCCACAATTAACAGAGATGATTACAGGAAATTCTCGACAAAGCTCAGAGAATTTTTAAAAGCGGAATTGAATCCTCTTTTATTTACTAACTTTCTGAGGTTCAAATCAAAATATATATCTCTTTTCCAGTTGAGATGTGATCGTCAGAACTCTTCTAAATTCATAAGCCTGGAGAAGATATTTGAATATGAGCATAATAGCAAGTTCAATGCAGTTCCCGACACGCGATGTCTTCTACTTGAAGAAATTGAAGGAGAAGAATTTCATCTGAGTCCGATTCCCGATAAACTGCTTCTGAACGATTTTGAACAGGTTCTTAAAAATAACATTTATGCGCCACTGGATATAATTGAAAAAGAGTTTATCAAAATATCAGGAGAAAAATACTCTGAGATAATAAGAGAGATGATGCACGATATATATAAGTTTTTGAATACGGAACCAAGCCTTCCTGATGAAAACAAGAAATATATTAATGTGCCATATCCCAAAATTGACACAAATAGATCCCGTGAAGAAATAATCGAAGAAATAAGAAATATGGCAGATATTTCAGAGATGTGCCTTCTTGCCCTTTATACTTACAGGGCAATGGATATTATCAACTGGCTACCTTTTGTCAAAGCCGCTATTGAAAGAAATCCGGTGTGTATTGATAAACTTGATAACCTTGAATTAGATTATATATATAGAATATTATTACAGATGCCGTCAGAAAGCATTTATGACGGGAAGAGGCTTGCTCTGCCTGATGAAGTATGGAATTTCGAAAGAGGCGATGGAATTGAAAAAGCATTTTTGCTGGCCGATACAATTATTTGCCGCGATATAAATTCTGAAATAAAGATAATTATTGATAATACGAATGTCGAATTAATTTACTCCGGAAGGACATTTAAGTTCAATTCTAACAAACAATTACAAAAACTAATTGAAATAAGAGGGAATAATTACAAAATCGAATGATTTTTATTTAAGAATTATTTCTTTAATAATCTCGCTTCCGCCTTCTTTGTTAATCTTTTCTCTCAGAGCTTCGCGCATCATCATTAATTCATTCTTTACGACAGAGGATTTTATATAAACAGTAAGCACTCCATCTTTAATTGATACTTTTGAAGTACGGGATGCAATGGCCTTACCTGCAATTTTTTCCCATGAATCGCTAATCTCGATTTCTTTAAGCTTACTACCTATTTTCATCTCGCTTATATAATCATTCATTGCTTCGGCAATCGAAATAGTCTTACTTCTTCTCATCGTTTTGCAGTTAATATTTATTTATGAAATTACTAATATTTTGTTGCCTTTTTCAATTCTGAAAAGTCTGTAATCCATATTAAATCGGGAAAGTATATTTCTCATTCTAACTTCGTCGGTATCTGTGATAAAAATCTGGCCAAAGTGATTATTACCAGCAAGATCTATTATCTTTTCCACTCTTTCAGAGTCGAATTTATCAAAAATATCGTCAAGCAAAAGGATTGGAGCTAACCCGGCCTTTCTTTTCAGATAATCAAATTTTGCAAGTTTAAGGGCTACAAGAAATGATTTTTGCTGTCCTTGAGAGCCAAATATTTTAAGAGGATATCCATTGATCTCAAAAATCATATCGTCTTTATGAATACCTGTAGTGGTATATTCCAGTATTCTGTCTTTATCTGCAGATTTAAGAAGTAACTCAGCAAAAGAGGCTTCCTGAAGCTGGGAACAATAGGTTAATTTCACCTTTTCGTTGCCGGAAGAGATAAAAGCATAATATTCGTCAAAAACAGGTTTAAGTTCAATTTCAAATTTCTGTCGCTCTGAAAAAATATACTCTCCATACTTTACAAGTTGAGCATCCCATACTTCAAGCATATCACCATCAAATTTTCCCATATTATTGAAATCTTTAAGAAGTTTATTTCTCTGAAGAAGAGCTTTATTATAATTCAGAACTGAATCGAGATATAGCGGGTTGTATTGGCTGATTACTTTATTGAGAAATTTTCTTCTTTCACCGCTTCCTTCTGTTATGAGTGCATTGTCGGTAGGCGAAATCATAACAACAGGATAACGGCCTATATGATCAGAAAGTTTCTGATATGCTTTCTCGTTTCGTTTTAATATTTTCTGCTTATTACGTTGAAAAGAACAATGAATGTTATCATAATTATCTTCTGTAAAAAAAGTTCCCTCAATTATAAAAAAATCCTCTGAGTTCCTAATGCTCGAACTGTCTATATTGCTATAAAAACTTTTCGCAAGAGATAGATAATGAATTGAATCGAGTATATTTGTTTTCCCCACTCCGTTATTACCAACAAAACAATTTATCGTCGGAGAAAATTCAAATATCGCTTCATCATAATTCTTGAAATTTATAAGAGAGAGTTTGCTCAGATACATAGAAATAATTAAAATTAAAAATCATTTTACGGATTACCAAAGTTAAAAAGATTTACAGACTGAAGAAAGCACCAATAAGAATAAGATTCATTTGTGTTTTCTTGAAAAATTTCTATCATTTTTTACTAACAGTTAATATATTATGTAATATAAGGTATAATTCAAAATTTCAAATAATTATTTCAAATTATCTATAAAAAAATTACTTTTGCACAATTAAATTTTGAAGAGAATTCAATATGGCAAAAAAGACAAAGGTTGATAATCCGAAGAGTTTGAAAAACGTAGAAAATACGTTAACGCGAACCGAACAATTTCTTGAAGAAAACTATAAACCTATTCTTATCTTTTTAGGAGTACTTGTAATTTTGGTTGGTCTTTTTTATCTTCGAAAAATCTATCTTGGTAACAAGAATTCAGAAGCTCAGTCACAAATGTATATGGCAGAAAGATGGCTTGAAATGGATTCTCTTAATCTGGCACTATATGGAGATGGTAACTATTTAGGTTTTATAGATATAGCAAACGATTATAAGTTTACCAAAGCCGGCAACATGGCAAAATATGCGGCAGGGCTTTGTTTTCTTCATCTTGGCAGATATGAAGAAGCTCTTGAATATCTTACCAAGTATTCTCCAAAAGAAAAGTTAATAGGGTCTCTTGCGATCGGGGCAACGGGAGACGCCCTGGTCGAACTCGAAAGGCTCGATGAAGGAATAGAAAAATATCTCGAAGCTGCTGAAAAAGGAAATAACTCTTTCAGTTCGCCATTGTTTCTTATGAAAGCGGGACAGATATATGAACTTCAGGAAAAATATCCGGAGGCTTTAAGTATATACGAAAGAATTAAAAATGAATATCCTGAAAGCACTGAAGGCAGTGTGGCAGAAAAATATATTGCAAGAGTTAAGGTTCTAATGAATCAAAATCAGTAAATAGTCACGATTTAAAGGATCAAGCGTGTAAAGTTGTTATAAATAAATTAAAATAGAAATGGCTACATCAAATCTTTCTGAATATGATTCTTCAAATGTGCCCGATGCTGCTATGTTCAAATTTGGTATAGTAGTGTCGGACTGGAACAATGAGATAACTAACTCTCTTCTCTACGGCTGTATCGAAACTCTAAAAAAACATGGCACTACAGATGAGAATATAATAATAAAACATGTACCCGGGAGTTTCGAATTGACGCTTGGTGCTCAGTTAATGGCTGAAAATGAAGATATTGATGCAATTATTTGTTTGGGTTGTGTGGTACAGGGTGAAACCCCGCACTTTGAATATATATGCCAGGCGGTGAGCCATGGTATCACTCAAATCAATCTTGATTATAACTTGCCTGTTATTTTCGGCATTCTTACAACTAACAACATTCAGCAAGCAAAAGAGAGGTCGGGTGGAAGTCGTGGAAACAAAGGTGTCGAAGCCGCAGTAGCAGCAATAAAGATGGCCGCATTAAAAATTGATTTTGAAAGTTTATAATCAAGAGAGGTTATTCTACATTGATTTGCGTTGTCTTCAATAAATAAATTTGTTTTTGAATATTTTTTATAAACCTGCCAATAAAAAGTATTCTCACCTCCTGCACAATTGATTAAAAGGACAATTACGACATTTCTGGCGGTGTTTCGTCATAATGAAATCTGACGAACGGTCGAAGATTTGTATGACTACATCGTCAAGCAAAGGCTTGAAATCTTTTTTTATATTACAATAATCGTCAATAGTCCTATTCTGATTTGAATCTCCAATTGTGAGTTTACCTTTGAATTCCTTTCCCTGAATGTTTCTCAATGAATAAATAACCGGTGTAATGGGCTCCTGTTTTAATTTCTCGGCCATTATTTCGCAATATATAAGTATCTGAAACCACGCTTCACTCCTTTTCTCATACTCTTCATCAAAGAGTGAAGCAATTGATTTTATCTCATTCTGTATATTACCCGTTTTATAATCAAGAATTCTCCAGAAGTCAGGGAATTTATCAATCCTGTCTATTTTTCCTCCAAGTTTTATTGTTGTTTTATTGTTGTTAACATTTAATTCAACAGGTATGAAATGTTCTTTTTCAAGAGCTTTTATAGTAAATGGAGCACAATTTGCATCCATCCGGAGAATCATTCTGGCGTAAGAAACAAGTATGGCTGCAGCCACCTGTTCAGTTCCTGAAAGTTCATCATCAGAGGAAATGTGAAAATTGCCGGCTATTGTCTTTTTTACTACACTTTCAATATTTTCCTTATTAGCGGCCTTTGCCATAATCATCTCCCTGGTGAGTTGTTTTTCTTTATCCTGCATATAAATTTCATGCATTATCAGGTGAAGAAGAGTGCCGAATAGAGCCGGATCAAAACCCGTAATTATTTTTTCAGGTTCTTTCAGCCCGCATACATACATATAGTAAAACTTCATCCTGCACGAAAGCCACGTATTCAATGCACTGGGAGAGAGTGGTTCTCCGAAGGTACCAAAATAGCGTTCTTCAAGTATTACCTGATGTCGTTCATTCCGTGAAACTACTTCCGACAAAGCCTCTTTCGCTTCGATCCTGTATTCCAAGCTCAAAATTTCAGGCGGCTTTTGATAAAGATATTCCAGTTGCATAAGCAGTCTGCTCATCTCTCCTGTTTTCAGACCTTCAGAATTTGAATTGTAAATAAAAAAAACATTCTCTGCCCTGTGTAAGAGCCTGTAGAAATAATATGAATAAATCGAATCCTGATGACGAATTGTAGGGAGACCGTATGCTTCACGAAGATTATAAGGAATATATGATGAACCTGCGGCATTGCGAGGCAAAACACCTTCATTAACCGACAGTATGATTAAATTCTTGAAATCCAGAGCCCGTGTTTCAAGAAGTCCCATAATTTGAATGCCTGCAAGAGGTTCGCCGCTGAAAGGCACCGTTATGCTCCGTAAAACACGGTCGAAAAGCCTGAACCAGGTTGGCAATGTCATCTCTATTTCAGATGATGAAATAATCCTTTCCAGATTGTTCAATACCTGTAATACTCTGAATATAAACTCATTGTTAAGGCTAAAATATTGTTCCGCTCCTTCCTCTGCATCACTGACCGTATAGAAATTTTTCAGAATATTCTTAAAATAGTCCGGAAGTTCAGAATGTGAATCAACTTTCCGGAAAATATCGGTCAGCAGACTGTTGCGACAAATTTTGGAAGCATCAATCCATTGTTTTCTTTCTTTGTTTATCTGTTCAAGTATGTCACTGCTCAGGTTATTTTTATCGTTTGATAAGAAGCTATGGAGCAGAATCATAGAAACATCGGAATAGTTGAAAAGGATTTTACCTCCTTCTTTTCTGCTGTTATTCTGCAGTGAAACAAGCATTTTGATAAAACTATAGACTGTGCTGAATTTCAGGGGGTACCCCATTGTAATGTTTACTTCACTGATGAATTCGGGCAGAGACGATAAAATAGGAATAAGAAGGTTTTCATCGGCAAGAACAATAGCTGTATGATGAGCTTTTTCACCTGTAACATCATTGAAACTTTCGAGCAATTGAGGTATAAGCTTTACCTGGGCTATATCAGATGTGGTACTTATTATTTTTCTGTTGGCTCTATTTTCAGATTCAGAAATAAAAGTTTTATAGTTCCAATCGGAAGGCATATTATTTCCAAATTCCCAGATATTTTCTCTAATAAAAAAACCTGCCGAGTGTTTTGAGTTACGTTCTATATACGACTCGTCGTAATCCCAGTAAAATTGAGCTTTGCCGTTCTGCTGTAAGTGTTTCATCAGAATTTTTTCGCATTTATTCAGTGCGTTAAAACCCGCGAAATGATAATTTTCCCATTTAAGTTCAGGTAGCGCGCCGGAAATACATTTCTCTGCAACATCCCTGTAAATCATTCCTTCCCATGCTATTCCTTTCTCTCTTATATTATTTTTGAATTCTTCATAAAGAGAAGGCAACACAGACCAGATTTTCAAAAATTCCCTTTTCTCATCGGTCTCCCGCCCTGCATTGAAATTTGTCCAGAACTCTCTTATAACTTTTATCTGATCCTCATTAAGTCCGCCAAAATCAGAATCAATTTTTTTCAAATCCGAAATGTTGGTAAAGAGTTTCGGAGCAGCTACAAGATATTTGTCAACATCGTCGAAATCGTTTATGAGCATCTCTCCCCAGAAATAGAATGTATCGAAATTCTCAGCTTCTGGCAGGAGCTTGCGATAGGATTTATAGAGCTCGAATATCAATGTTTCCGGTTCCGCGATTTGAAGCGGTGTCAACATTTCGAACAATTCGGTTATTGTAAGAATGCCTGGCGACCATACCGGCCGGGGTGTTAAATCCGACAGATACTTCATAAAATAAAGACCTGCCCTGCGGTTCGGAAATACCATACATTGTTTCCCGAGCCTGTCACCATACTGGTCAAGCAGATGCTTTGCAATATGTCTGAGAAAAGTTTGCATAAGTGTTTATTTTACACTTATTATTTTGTCTTCATCAACGTACCATAGGAATGCTTCAGCGCTGGAGTATCCCATTTCCTTAATTAACCGGCAGTATTGCTGCACCTGTTTTTGGTCTTCTTTTTTTTCACCTCCGAATTTGAAATCCACAACGATGGCTTTGTCACCCGATATTATAACCCTGTCGGGTCTTCTGATGGTACCTCCAGGTGCAAGAATATCTGTTTCAGTGATTATTTCAGCTCCGCGTTTGAACCATTCTCTTACCTCAGGTCTTGAAAGTTCAGAATTCATCTTCTCTATAATCATGGAACCTTCATTTTCATTTATTCTTCCGTCAATAACCATTTTCCCGACAGCTCCTGTTATGTCATCCAAAGTTATTACAGAAGCAAGAATATCGTGCATAAGCTTTCCATAATTAAGTTTTAACTGTTGTTTCTCAGCCTCTTTTATAAACCACTTTTCGCCATGGAGTTTCAGACGAAGTCCTTTTACTGAAGTGTTTACATAATATCTTCCGGTTGTAATTCTATTTTCTTCCTGTTCCTTTTCTAAAACATTGGCCGTTAACTCACCAAAGGAAAAAATTCCCTTGTCAGAATCGAAAAAATCGGACAGGTTTATTACAGGTTTATTATCATTCTGAGAGGGTTTTGTGTCTGTTGTAAATGATCTTTTTATCCAATCAGCGGTTGTTCCGCTTTTCGTTTTATCGGGGCAGAAGCAGTACAAAGCATTTTTTGCCCTCGTAAATGCAACATATAGAAGGTTAAGGTTATCAACATGAGCATGAAGTGTTTCCTGAACAAAATCATTCTCGAAATATGAGTGAATCAAATCTTTTTTATATTTTACGGATACAACTCCAATGCGGTTGAAAGGCTGATATTCAGGTTTGAACCACATAACAGGGTTTTTATTTCCATGTCCCATCGGCCATGATACGAATGGTACTATTACGACAGGGAATTCCAGCCCTTTCGATTTATGAATTGTCATGATCCTTATTGAGTTCTGACTATCAGAAAGAGCGAGGGATTTTCCAATTCCGAAAATATCCCACCATTCAATGAAGGACGATATATCGGGAAAATAATTTGAAGAATGTTCCAGCACGCAATCCTGTAAGGCATTCAGAAATGCCGTGTTTTCACGGTTTTCTCCAAGTCCGAAAAACTTTATTGTTGTTTCAATTGCATCATACAGAGGAATACCGGAAATTCTTCGCACTATGTTTTTCCAGCCTTCCGGCCATAGTTTTCCGGCTGTGTTCTCTAAATCCGAAACGTCGGCTTCAAAAGAATCTCTTCCTGTCGCAAGGCACCATTCTCTGAGCATAATGGCAATATTAAGCCTGTCGTCGGGATTAATAGCCAGCCGCAGAAGTGCAATTATAAAGTTTACTGCCGGAGAAGAATTAAGAAAAAGGGATTCACCGGAAACCACGCTATAATTATATTTTTTGTTTTTTTCTTCTCCAGCACAATTACGATAATTGATAATTGACTCTATCACTTCAGCACCTTCACTGTTAAATCGGACAAGAATTCCGATGTCGGATGCATTAAAACCTTCATCCTGAAGCCTTTCAATCAGTAAAGGAAGCTTTTTGAGCACTATATCTTTAAATAGTTCTTCATCCTCTTTAATGAATTCAATTCTAACATATCCGCCCTTCTTTTCTTCCGGAACAAGTTGCTGCACGTCGGAATACACTTTTCTTAGATTTAATTCCCCTTGTTGATCACCCAAAGATTCATCAATTGCAGCAGGGATTATAGAAAATAATGTATTATTGAATGCAACGATGTTTTCTTTGCTTCGTCTATTAATAAACAGCGATTGTTTTAAGAGCTGTTTATCTGAGAATTGTTTATCGAGTTCGACACCGAGAATTTTCCAGTCGCTGTTCCGCCACCGGTAGATAGATTGTTTGATATCGCCTACGACAAGGTTGTAGTGGCCTCCTGCCAGACTGTTATTAATAAGAGGCAGAAAATTATTCCATTGAATCACGGAAGTATCCTGGAATTCATCAATCATGAAATTTTCATAGATATTTCCTGCTTTCTCATATATAAAAGGAGTTTGGTCACCATTGATAAGTTTGAAAAGAAGCTCACCTGCATCGGAAAGTATAAAACGGTTTTCCTGAGTTGTTACCTCATGGACATTTTTAAGTATGTCGGACAGAATGCCAATGATATATATGTTTTCAAGAATCAACCTTGCGGTATTTGCTATGCGGTAATTATTAGAATAATAACCGAGCATTTCCAGAAAAAGTTTATCGAATCCGTCATTAAAAGCAGCCTTCATCTGTAGAGAAAATCCGTCTTTTTTTGTCCATACCGGAGGATTTTCCAGAACTCTCAATAGCGTTGGAGTAGGAGGCTCATAAATTTTATTTATTCCATTTTCGATTTTTTCAATAAAAGAACCGACACCTCCGTTCATCCCTCTATAAAACATGTCGCCAGTCAGATTATGCCGGTTCATAATTTCCCTGCATCTTTTCGCATACTCTTTAATTTCCGATTCGAATTTCTTTCTTATTTTTTTCAGTTCTTCGACATATTCTGTTAAAAATTTCCTGTCACTTAATTTTTCTCTATCTTTCTGCGACATCAGGCGGAAACTTTCATTAAATATTTCACCTGCCAGTTTAAGTATATCCGCTTTGAGGTTCCAGCTTTTCCCCTCCTCTATCCTGTCGACTGCATATTGAATGATCCATTTCATTAGGGCTTCATCGTTTGCAGCATCATCCAGAGTTTTGTCAACAGCTGTTTCCAGTATATAATCAGGCTCTATCTCGATGATATATCCGTGTGGCAGGTTGACTTCTCTTGTAAACGCTCTTATTATTTTCTGGAAAAAGCTGTCAATAGTGCTTACATTAAAAAAAGAATAATCATGCAGAATTGTATTAATTATCCGGCTGCATTTTTCCTTGAGTATTTCCTGAGTTAATTCTGTCTCTTTCAAAAGTCGTTCATCCATTCCGGTAGTTTCACCTTTTGAAAGAAGAAGAAGATAGTCGAGTATCTTGCGTTTCATCTCTGCCGCGGCTTTATTTGTAAAAGTGACTGCCAGAATCCTCTTATAAGCCGACTCTGACAACAGTGCCTTTATAAGATAATTTACTGTTAGTTCGAAGGTTTTACCTGAGCCTGCGGAAGCGTTGTATTTTTTCAGAACACCTGATTCCATAAGGCTAAAGTTATCGAATTTCAGAATATCTGATTAATATTATTAAATTTTCTTCCTGGTAGGTCTGCGTAATAAAAATCAGTATTGTCCGATAACTTTAAAAAAGTAGATTTAAATCAAATTAATTTCATTCTGTAAACACATGGACTCGCCCCCTTAATCCCTCGCGATAAATCGGGACAGGCTCTCTCCGCCTTTTTGTGGAAAGAGGTGGAAAATTAGAAAGGACTTTGCGATTTTGATTATTTTTGTATTTATGAAAAAGAAAGTAATAGTCGGTTTATCGGGCGGGGTTGATTCAAGTGTTGCAGCGTGGGTTCTCAAGGAAAAAGGTTACGATGTCGAAGCTCTTTTCATGAGAAACTGGAACGATACGACCGGACTTCTCCAGAGTGAATGCAACTGGGAAGACGATCTTTTCTTTGCGGAAATGGTAGCCAGGAAGCTCGGAATACCGCTACATGTAGTTGATCTTAGCGAACCGTATAGGAAAAAAGTTATTGACCGGATGTTTGAAGAATATGAAAAAGGGAGAACACCAAATCCTGATGTTTTATGCAACCGTGAAATCAAATTCGATTCCTTTGCCGAAGAGGCCAGGAATTTAGGAGGAGACTTTGTGGCAACAGGTCACTACTGCAGGAAAGATGAGATAAATGTAAACGGTAAAACTATTTACCGGCTTATGGCCGGAACAGATAAAAATAAAGATCAGAGTTACTTTTTATGTCAGGTTAACCAGGAACAACTTGCAGGCGCACTCTTTCCGATAGGGGAAATGACGAAACCTGAAGTCCGTGAGACGGCCGCTAAACTGAAACTTCCGACTGCTCACAGAAAAGATTCACAGGGAATATGTTTCATAGGGAAAATACATCTTCCAACATTTCTTCAACAGAAGCTCAAAGAAAAAGAAGGAATTGTTATTGAAATACCACGTAATGCAGTGGAAGTCAACCGGAATTCAGGATTACCTGGTGATAATCCGGAAGAAACAGAACTAAGAAGTTTAACTTCACCTCATAGGCTCGATCCGTCAATGGGTGAAAATATCGGAATCCATCACGGAGCACATTTTTTTACAATAGGTCAGCGTAAAGGCATAAATATAGGCGGCTACAAGGAACCACTTTTTGTTATAGGAATCGACACTGAAAAGAACATTCTTTATGTTGGTGAAGGCCAGTCACATCCTGGATTATACAGGAAAGGTTTATTTATAAATAAGGATGATATTCACTGGGTAAGACCTGATCTTGCCATGTCGGAAGGTGAGAACCGCGATTATATGGTACGGATAAGGCATCGCCAGCCGTTGCAGAAAGCCAGGTTGTATTTAAGACACGATGGTATGTATATTATATTCAATAAATTACAGAGAGGCGTCACACCCGGTCAGTTTTCCGCATGGTATGATGGCGATGAAGTAATCGGTTCTGGAGTAATTTGTTGAAGCTTTGCAAGCCGTAGCTTGTCGAAGAACGAATAAGTTTTCAGTATTCTCATAAATTAGTATTAAAGCAATTATTTTTGGTGAAGGAAATCAGTACAGGAAATCCGTACATTTTAAAATGAATTTTTCTTCTAAAATAAAAACGATTTTCAGGTCACTTAAGTACAGAAATTACCGTCTGTTTTTCTTCGGACAAAGTATTTCACTAATAGGCACATGGATGCAACGTATTGCATTGCCATGGCTTGTATATCAGTTAACCGATTCGGTTTTTTTGCTGGGTGTAGTTGGCTTTGCGGGGCAGATACCTGCATTTCTTCTTTCTCCGGTAGCCGGTGTTATTACTGACCGCTTCAACCGGTATAATGTTCTTCTCGTTACACAGATAGCATCATTTTTTCAGGCTCTTATACTTTCAATTCTTGCAATGACAGGTGTAATTAAAGTGTGGCATATTCTTTTATTGAGCATTATACATGGTTGTATAAATGCATTCGACTCTCCATCGAGGCATGCATTTGTGATTGAAATGGTCGAAAAAAAGGAAGATCTTGGAAATGCGATAGCTTTGAATTCACTTATGGTCAACGGTGCACGTCTTATAGGACCGTCGGTAGCAGGAATTATACTTGCCGTAACAGATGCAAGTATTTGTTTTCTTATTAATGCTATCAGTTATTTATTTGTGGTATTTTCTTTATTTATGATGCATCTGGAGAAGAAGCAAACTATAATAAAGAGAACAAATATTAGAAAAGAGATGAAAGAAGGGCTTGCTTACACTTTTGGATTCAAACCTATTAGAAGTTTAATCCTTCTTCTTGCATTGGTGAATCTCATGGGCGCTTCATATCAGGTCTTGATGCCTGTTTACGCAAAAGATATATTGCATGGCGGTTCAGATTTCTTCGGATTCCTTATGTCTTCAGCAGGACTTGGAGCGCTTATAAGTGCCTTATATCTCGCCTCCCGTGAATCGGTTCTAAAACTTGGAAATATAATTCCTGTATCTGCAGCTCTTTTCGGAGTCAGTCTGATTATTTTGTCTGTTGTAAAGACATTTTATCTATCTGTAATAATTATGGTGTTTGTCGGAGCCGGGCTCATGTGTCATTCCGCAGGCACAAATACAATTCTTCAGACAATTACCAATGATGATATGCGTGGCAGGGTGATGAGCTATTATACGATGGCGATCATGGGAACATTACCATTTGGAAATCTTCTCACTGCTGCTCTTGCAAAGTTATTAGGTACACCTGCCGCTATATTTATAGGCGGACTATCTTCTCTTGTCGGAGCTCTCCTTTTCCTTAAAAAGCTTCCGGAGCTTAGAAAAATTGTTCGCCCTGTTTATATCAAAATGGGTATAATCCCTGAAGTAGCGTCAGGCCTTCAAGCCGCATCTGAACCTGCTAACGAAACAACCGATCTGACTTATCCTCAGTCGGGAAAGATATAATACATTACAAATTTTTGTGATCTGATTACCTGTTTGTTATTTTAGTAAGTTATTTAAATTATATAATCCCAATGATTATGAAAGCAATGATCTTAAAATCCCTGACTGATATTTCCCTGAACAGAGAGCCTCTTGTGCTATCGGATATGCCGGAACCTGAACCATCAGATAATGAAGTGTTGATAAAAGTCACCGCTTGCGGTGTTTGTCACACCGAACTAGATGAAATCGAAGGAAGGACACCGCCTCCCGAACTGCCGGTCATTCCAGGTCATCAGGTAATAGGCAGAGTTGTTGCTTCGGGGAGAAAAGTAAATAATCGTAAGCCTGGTGACAGAGTAGGCGTGGCATGGATATTCTCATCATGCGGAAAATGTGATTATTGTCTCCAAGGTATGGAAAATTTATGCCCTGAGTTCCGAGCTACAGGAAGAGATGCAAACGGAGGTTATGCAGAATATATGACAGTCCCGGCAGATTTTACATATATAATCCCCGATAACTTTACTGACGTCCAGGCGGCACCTCTATTATGCGCCGGAGCAGTAGGTTACAGGTCGGTAAAACTTACAGCACTTAAGAACGGTCAGAACATCGGTTTAACAGGCTTCGGTGCTTCAGGTCATATAGTACTTAAAATTATCAAATATAAATACCCCGATACAGGTATATTTGTTTTTGCTCGAAACGAAAGCGAACGCTCTTTTGCTCTCGAGCTGGGCGCATCCTGGGCAGGCGATACAACTGAAAAGGCTCCTGAGCTTCTCGATTCAATTATTGATACAACCCCCGTATGGAAGCCTGTAGTCGAAGCTCTGAAAAATCTTAAACCGGCAGGCCGGCTTGTTATTAATGCGATAAGAAAAGAAGAGGCTGATAAGGATTATTTATTGAATATAGATTATCCCGCCTGCCTCTGGATGGAGAAAGAAATAAAGAGTGTTGCCAATGTTACCAGAAGTGATGTTGAAGAGTTTCTACAAATTGCTTCTGAAATACCTGTTATTCCGGAAGTTCAAGAATACAGGCTCGAAGAAGCAAATCTGGCTCTTACCGAACTGAAAGAAAGAAAGATAAGAGGAGCTAAAGTGCTCGTCATTTGAACCTTCGTTTTCAAGAGCCGATAATATATAGCTAAGGCAGGCTGTTCCGTCCATAGTGGGTTCATTAGTGCTATAATCTCCGATATCATCATGGTAAACTACATCACCATTATTGAAAATTGCATATTCGTCGGGTTTCAGCAGTCTGATGCCTATCAGGCTTTTGTAAATCCTGCTGTAAACAGGTCCGTCAACAAGTCCTCCGGTGGTAGTCACACCTTTGTAAAGAGTAAAAGCTGAATGAGGAAATTGTGGAAAATCGCCACCTACAGGCAGGCCGCATATCATTGAAGTTCCCCATGGGTTGCATCCAAAAAGCCAGTCGCGCAATGCAGCTTCCTGGTACCTGAAACTTGTATCGCCAGTGGCTTCACGATAAAGCATGTGTTGCATAAGAGCTGCACTTACAAAGTTATTCGAGCACCATGTAAAAGGTATTTTCACCTGAAACACATCGTCATTTCTGCGGTTGTTCAGTATATTCAATCCTTTGCGCATAAAATACTGATACCTGGAGGCATATTTTGTATTCGACAATGCAAGGTTCGCATGGCCTGTATTTATAAAAGGATAGAACTGGTAATGACGTGCCGTGTCTTTTTCAATCCATGGCGACACAGGTTCAATAGAGCCCCAGTAATCGGCCTGTACAAGAAACGAAGAGTCGCCTGTAAGCCTGAAAAGTTCCCATGCGGCAAGTTCAAGATCGTCGGTATAGTTGTCTTCTTCATAGAAATAAGGCGAGAGGTAGCAAGCAGTTTGAGTTGTACCTATGTCGGTAAGAGCAAACTCAAATGCATCAATAGCCTTCAAAGCAAGTATTTGCGAAAGTCCGGAGTCAATGTTTTTGAATACTTCTGCACCTAAAGCAAATGCCGAAGCAAATTTCCCTGCTGTTGAAGAGACACCTTCGGTCCGGTTCTTAAACCGGTTAAGTCCTTGTGGCTTTCCGGTGACAAAATAAACAGGTCTGTATCTCCCCTTGCCGTATGTTGCTGTATCTTCATCCGGCAATCTGAATCCTCTGTGGTCGCGGTCGTCTGCAATCTGGTTATACATTTCCCCGCTATCGGGGTTCATCTTCAGAAGCCATTTAATACCCCATAGCGCTTCATCGAGGATATCGGCGACACTGTTTTTCTTATAGTTTCCGCTTTCGTCGTACTCATCGCCATACACTTCAGGGAACTTTGAATATGCAAACAGCATCTGATAAACAGCATTTGCCGAAGTGGTAACATACTGCAGGTAATCGCTTGCATCGTGCCAGCCTCCCTTAACATCAATTATCTGTCCGGTTTTTGTGGGATGGTCCACAATGAATCCGTCAAAAACATGGCACGAATCTTTCAGCCACGGATTATATCCGCACCTCTGCTGGCGCATATAACTAAGTATAAAATCGGCAGTGCCTTTATAAACGTCGGCAGCTATTCTGAAAACCGGAGATTTTGTGTTTCCTGTTTTTAAATAGTATCTGCCAGGTGTCCCGAATGGTGAGAAATCGAGACGTGCAGCAGTCTGCATTCCCCATTGCTCTCCGTTATATAGTCCAGCTTTGCCGGTATAAACTATTCTGTTTGTAGTGGCATCGCATAAAGTAAAGTCGGAAATCTTTAATCTATCGGTAGATAAAAAAACAGCAACCTTTACTGATCGAGGCAAATAGCCAAGCTGGTTGATTCTGATCCACGACTGTGCATTAGATGTTAAAAAAACAAACGCAAGAAATAATATATAGAGGCATCTCAATACCATGGCAATAATTTATTGTGATTCCTTAAATATAAAATATCAGATCTCTTTTCTGTGTTAACGGAACTTTTGGTAGAATAGGAATTTATGCAGTTACAGCTTTATGAATTCCACTCTTCTGTTATTGGCTTTACCCTCCGGGGTGCCATTGTTATCAACGGGTTTACTTTCACCCCAGCCCTTCGATGAGAGACGTGATGCCTGAATCCCCATTGAGACAAACTGGCTTACAACAGCTTTGGCGCGGTTTTCAGAAAGTGTCATGTTATAAGCGTCATCGCCGTCGCTTGCCAGGTCCCAGAGCGAAGGGAATTCGCCGTTCTGCTCATTCTCCTGATTATCCTCAAAGAAAATCTTTTCGCCCGGCACGAAATCGTATTTAGCCCACGAGAGAACCGTCTGGAGATTGGCCTTTGAAGAACTATCAACACCGGCTGAAGGCAATTTCTGAGATTCCTCTTTGTTTTCAACTTTCTGAGCGTCTTTACTCTCTGCTTTTTCCTCTTTGTTATCCTTTTTTACAGCCGAGTCAATTTCTTCATCTACTTTGTCAAAAACTTTATTTATTGCCTTATCGGTGCGTTTGTTTGCCCGCCTGTCGGCTTCCCGAGTTATCTTACCTTTAACGTCAACCTTTATCTGTGCATTCACATAGACGAATGGCACAAGTAAAAACAAAAGAAAATATATTCTTTTCATAGCAAATCGTTTTAAGATATCAAGCTTTTATACTTTTTAGAAATACATTATATATTAAAAATTAGCAGCATACAAAAACCTAAATACTATATAAAATTACACAATAGTATAATTCAATACAAAAAAATTTGACTAACTGCACTATAAATGGATGAACATCCTGAAATTTGAAAGGAAAATACGAAAGGAATAATTTTATATAAAAGAGGCAAAAATAAGGTCATATCAGTATATAAAGCTGATCATTAAAACTAAATTTTGTAATTTTAAAGAATAATGAAATATATACCCATAACTGTGGAATGCCACTCAAGTTACAAGGCAGATGAATATCCTGAGATATTCATATATGAAGACAACAAATATGAAATCAAAGATATAATTGATCGCTGGTATCATGGTGAATTAAATCCTGAAATTCCACCTGCCGATTATTTCAAAGTATTAACTATTGAAGGAAAAGAATTCATTCTTCGGCACGAAAAGAAAAGCGATATGTGGTATCTTTGCATCAAATAGTCTTTTGAATTGCATCCCTGAATAATATGCTCCATTTGCGGAAAAGCTTCTGCTCATGTTCCGTCATCTTCCCAAAACCGGAGATATAAAAATTAATAACAACATCGGACTTCCCTGGTTTTTTGAAAGAAAACTCAAGAGCAAGTCTATTTTCTTTTTTCAAATCTGCAATGTCATCCTGTTTTGAATTCATAGGCGGAATCGTTCTGAAGGATTTCACATCAGCCAGATTAAAAATTGAGGTTTCCCTCTCCGACTTGCTTTCATCAACAAAAACTACCGTACCGGATGAGGAATCGAATCCAAGTGCCGATTCATTCCAGCAATCCGATTCAGTGAGTTTTATGCCTTTTATCGAAGCTTCTGTTTCAAGGTCTTTTAATAATTTTTTCTTTTTGTTTTTTCCCGACTGTGATAGAAGTAATACTGGCACAATAAAAAAAGCCAGTATAACTATACCTATAATTAAATTAGCTATATCCATAATAAAATATTTTTAAATTATAATGTTGATTAAATGATATTTATAAGAACAATAAAGTCAAAAAAATTATTAAACCATATTAAATATTATAAAGTATCCTGAATTAGTAATGATTAAGTGTTTGAAATGATTATCCGGCCTACTTCCGAATTAAGAAACCGGAATAGACCTGGCTACATTTCTGCAATTAATCAATTAAAAATGCAGGTCAATATAGAATGGTTTATAGTAAAGGATTGATTACCAGAAGTAATCAAAAGGAAAGCTTATATCGGGTGGGCTGAAAAGTTTTACTGTATAGAAAATCAGTTTGACGTTTCTGATGCTGATGTCGAGATCTTTATCTGAAAAAGCAATTTTATGTGTACTTCTCCACAGATTTATTTTCGGAATATATATTTCGATTTTCGATACGTAATTTTTATTATTCCGTTCAGCATTTATGTTATTTAGAAGTATATAATCACATGCTGCAACAGTATGATTACCAGGGAAATGTTCTTTTTTTTCCGAAAAATACTCTCTTACTGGCTGGAAATAAACAAGTTGTGTATTAATTAAGGTTATTAATACAAAAACCTGTACTATAAATAGCCGTCCGTTGAAAATCATACCTCAAAAGTATAGAATAAAATAATATAAGATTTTATCCAAAAAATAAATATGATACGAATATTGCGGTGACGATTCCGGCAAAATCGGCTAAAAGGCTGCATCCCACAGCATGGCGGGTATTTTTAATATTTACCGCGCCGAAATATACTGCAATGATATAGAATGTTGTATCGGTCGAGCCCTGCATAGAACAGGCGAGTCTGCCTACGAATGAATCGGCGCCATAAGTGGTCATAGCATCAACCATCAATCCTCTTGCACCGCTTCCGCTAAGAGGCTTCATTAAAGCTACAGGAAGAGCTTTTGTGAATTCGGTATCGATCCCCATCCAGCTAAAGAATGATGCTATTCCGGAAATCATGAAATCCATAGCTCCTGACGCTCTGAAAATACCTACGGCAACAAGTATTGCTACAAGAAACGGAATGATTTTGACAGCTATGCTGAAACCTTCCTTGGCTCCTTCGATAAATGCCTCGTAAACATTCGCTTTCCGTAGCATGGCAAGAACGATAAACAGTATAATAATTATTATAAGAGTAAAATTAGCTGCAAATGTTGAAACTGAAGTTATCTTTTCCTTTGAAAGAGTGCTGAAATAAATTATTATGCCGACGATTATTACCGTTATTGCTCCTAGATATGCCAGAACAACCCTGTCGAAAAGATTTATTTTCTGAACTATTGCTACACTAATCAGTCCGGTTAACGTAGAAGCAAAAGTTGATATCAGAATAGGGATAAAGACGTCGGCAGGGTTTGCTGCTCCGAGCTGAAATCTATAAACAATTATACTAACAGGGATTATTGTAAGTCCAGAAGCATTAAGTACGAGAAACATTATCTGTGCGCCGGAAGCAGTATCTTTTTTGGGGTTTACTTCCTGCATTTCTTTCATTGCCTTGAGTCCGACAGGTGTTGCGGCATTATCCAGTCCCATCATGTTAGCTGCAATGTTCAATATTATTGACCCATAAGCAGGATGGCCTGCAGGCAGGCCAGGGAAAAGCCTGGAAAATAGAGGGGTTGTAAGTCGGGAAAGAATGTTAATCACTCCTCCTTTTTCTCCAACTTTCATAAGGCCCATCCAGAGGGTGAGAACGCCGGTAAGGCCAAGCGATATTTCGAATCCGGATTTGGCATTCGAGAAAGCTGCATTTACAAGCTCATTGAATATGTCTGTACGGCCTTCGAAGATTAGTTGTCCGAGAGCAAAAAGGAAGCCAATAATAAAGAATGCTATCCAGATATAATTTAATGCCATTCTGAAAAATTACTGCCTGTAAAAATATAAATATAAAATAGAATTCTTATTGAAATAACAGGCTCAAACCGAACGAAAATATTATTCTCCTGGTGCTCTGTAAAGTTCTATATTTGAAATAACCGGACAAGCCTTTGATTCTTCAATTCGCAGTTGTATTTTTGACGTTCTGATAACCGGAAATTTCCTTATGATCTTGTATCCTACAGTTGTACCTTCTGTAACTTTGCTCCATTCGTTTCCGGTCCAGGCGAGTACTGAAAATTTTTTAATTCGTTGTCCGAGAGGTATATATTCTTGAATCAGTATTCTGTTTACTTCTGTTTCCCTGCCAAGGTCAATAATCAGTTCAGCATTTGTGACATTATCGTGTGCAGCCCAGTATGTTTCGGTATCTCCATCGTTAATACGGGAAGCTGCAAAATTTCGGCCTCGTGTGTCTGATGCGGTTACCTTTTTCCCTTTTGCCACTTCATTGGAAAATTCGAAGTCGAGCAACTTTTTGAATTCCAGGAGCGAGTTTACGTCATTTTCATGAATAAGGCCGCGATTGTCGGTTGGAACGTTGAGAATAAGGTTACAGTTTCTTCCGATCGAAGTGTAAAATATGTCCAGAAGTTTTTGTGGTGATTTCACCAGAGAATCTTCCCTTGCATGCCAGAACCATCCGGGACGTATCGATACATCGGCTTCTGCCGGCACCCAATAGTTACCGTCCTCATGCCCCTGTCCAAGTATTTCTGCGAAAGGACCGCCCGGATACATTTCATCTTTTTTAAGAAGGCACCAGTTTGTAAGGCTTCCTATGCCTCTCTCATTTCCAACCCATCTTATATCCGGGCCTGCATCGCTGAAAATTACGGCTCCGGGCTGAAGTTCTCTTACTATATTGATAGTATTAGGCCAATCGTAATATGTCCGGTTATCTATTTTTCGTGTTTCTCTTGCTCCTCCGTAATAACCTGTTCCGCCGTTTGCCCCGTCGAACCATACCTCGAATATATCGCCATAATTTGTAAGCAACTCACGTAACTGGTTGCGGTAATATGTTAAATATTCAGGGGTTCCGTAAACGGAACTGTTGCGATCCCATGGAGAAAGATAAATTCCAAGCTTTAATCCATACTCATCACATGCCTGCCGGAGCTCTCTCAACAGGTCACCATTTCCGTTTCGCCAGGGAGAATTCTTTACCGAATGTCCGGTATATTGCGATGGCCACAAGCAGAAGCCGTCGTGATGTTTTGCAGTAATTACGATTCCCTTCATGCCAGCATCCCTGGCTACTTTTGCCCATTGGCGGCAATCGAGCTCGGAGGGATTGAAAAGAGAAGGTGATTCATCGCCATATCCCCACTCCTTATCGGTGAAAGTGTTCATCGAAAAATGAATGAACATATAATAGCCAAGCTCATGCCATTTAATCTGACGCTCTGCAGGCAAAGGAGGGTAAGGTTGTAAAGGGCGATTTGATGTACATTGAATAATAAAAACGGTTAAAAGAATCAAAAAAATAGATTTCATTAATTTCAGATTTTTGATTGTAGATTGCGGATTGCCGATTGCAGAATATTAAATCTGAAATCGGTAATACGAAATTCGAGATTATCAATTCAGTTCTTTTATTCTTATATTCCTGAACCTCACTACAGATCCATGGCCAAGGAATCCAATATGCCCTGATTTATTTTTAAGTCCGGGGTGATCTCTTTTGTCCATAGTCCCCTTTTCTATAGCTTCAGCAATATCGCCGTCAACAATAACGGTTCCATTGAGTGTCACTTTAATTGAAGTTCCCCTGGCATACACTTCCTCATAATTCCATTCTCCGACAGGTTTCAGGTAACCTCTTTTTGCCGGTATGACTCCATAAACTGATCCATGATACTGATAAGGTTCGAGGTTAGCATATACAGGAGCAGAGTCGTCGAGTATCTGGATTTCCATCCCGACATAAGCTGCATCGCCGGTTAGAGGAGTTCTTATACCGAGACCATTGTTAGCGGCAGGAGTTAGCTGGAATTCAAATCTGAAAATAAAATCCGAATATTCTTTTTCAGTATAAAGATTTCCTCCTCCTTTCTCTCCGGGTTTGATTACAATATTTCCATCCTCAACTACGTAAGATACTTTATCTCCTATCCAGCCGTCGAGGTTTTTTCCGTTAAAAAGCGACACAAATCCCTCGGTGCGTTCTTCAGGAGTGAGATTATAAAATTTCTCATTTATTTCCCTGATATAAATATCTCTGAAACCCAGGTCTGTACCGTGAGCCTGCAATTCGATCGGTCCTTTCGGGAAAATAGGAATTGAACGATCCCAGTAATTTTCCATTACTACGTCATCAACTACCAGGATACCGTTCAGCCAAACCGATACTTTTTCGCCTATCATAATAATCCTGAATGTATTCCATTCACCCACAGGGTTATCTGCAACAGTAAGAGGTTTTGACGGATATTTTTGATTATTATACAGACCGCCTGAACCTACCTGTGCGCCAACTTCAACTCTCGATGTATCCCATATCTGTACTTGTGGGCATCCTCTCAGATAAATGCCGCTATCACCTTTCTTAGTAATTCTCCAGTCGACAAGTAATTCAAAGTCGCCATATTCCTTTATAGAACAGAGATTATCTCCCGAGCCGTTAAACCATATACAACCATCTTTCACGCTCCAGTTTTCAAGCATTTTTTTATTTGCTTCAGCCTGTTGTTTTGCAAGCTCGGCTGGAGACATTTTAGCTCTTGTAATCGGATTACCTACAAGGCCCTGCCAGCCAGTAAGATCTCTCCCATTGAACATAGGAACAAATCCTTCATCGGGGGGCATCGAATCGAGGTACTTACGTATTAATTCACGATCATATTCCGCTTCAGGTCCGGTAAGTTTCGTAATTGCTTTCTCGAGAATTTCTCTTACTTTGCTTCCATACATTCCAGTTTTTGAATCGGCTGGAGGCAATGCTATATACATTGCGGCATGGGCTGCTGCGGCACTCGTTTCCGGATCGTCAAGATAAGGAGCAACGAAAAACAGTGCCTGATAAGTCCTAATCTTGCCGATCTCTGTGATTATCCTATTTTTTCTCTCTGCAGAAGTTGCATAAGGCATAATTTTCCTAAAAAGCAATAATTTCTGTTCGTCAGTTACAGGGGCAGATCTTACTATTCTTACGTAGGCATTGAATGCCGGACCTTCAAATGTCTTGTTTCCCGAAGCACATATTTCATAAAGAGCTGAAGCAGCAGAATAATCGTTCCATGAGGTTAGTGCTTTGAAACATATATCTCTTAACTCAGGGGAACCCTTTTCGAACTCGCCAAGAACATATTCAAGTGCTTTCCTGCCGCCGGTGTTAGCCAGAACCGGTATCAATTTCTCCTTATTGGTATTTAGCAAAGGTGATTTAAGTATAACATCAGATCTCATTTCAGGGTCGCTAATTTTGTTGGCGGCGTTTGCAAGAGCAATCTGAAGATCAGCAATATAAACGGGGTTGCTGTTTTGTGATATTAGCTCAATTATTATTTCCTGGTCGGAAGGCGATACGAGTTCAGTTAAAGCTTTATATGCTGCGGTTCTTAAATTTTCTACATCAGAAGAAATATATGGAAGCACAGTCTGAAAATAATCGCTTTGTTTACTCCAGGCAAGTATTTCAATTATTGTTTTCTGAGCTTGAGGAGGCCCTTCTTTAAGGACAGGAAGTAAAAGCGGCAAATCCTTGCTTCCGGTAATAGTCATCAGCGCATTCTTCGCTATCTCCTGGTCATTTTCTTCAGTATGCTTCATCATATATGAAGTTATATCCTTAATAGCTTCCTTACCTTTAAATACAACAATAGCATTCACCGCTTCTTTCCTCACTTCAAAAATTGGATTGTCGAGCGAAGATGTGATAAGAGGCAAAGCCTTTATATTCTTTCTTTCGGCAAGCATAGCTATAATTTCAGGCTTTGAATAATCGGGAGCTTTATTGAAAAATTCCATCCATTTTGATGTAATCTCTTCCCCGGGAAGTTTTGATGCAAGCCTCATTGCAGTATTCCTATAACTTTTGTCGGTATGACGGGCGGCTTCGATAAGATAGGGCATTGCGTCTTTGCCTTTGTATTTCACAATTGTTTCGAGAGCACCTGCTTTAAACTGTATATTAGTTCTCTGATTACAATTCGATATTATAGTATTACATATTTTTGTCATACCCTTAATATCGCCTTTTTCTGCAATTCTATCCGCATAAGCAAGGTATGACGATGTAGCTCCCGAATATTCCCAGCTATATTTCACTTCTTTTGCAGCTTTTTGAAGTATTTTGAGTGCTTCAGGGCTTCCGCTTTGAGACAGGGCTTTTAATGCTGCAGCCCTGACAGGTAATTCTTTCGACTGCGACCATAAGATAAACTGAGGCAATGCAAGATCTGATTTCATCGCGGCCAGTTCGTTCATTGCCTGTGCGGCGCATGGGAAAGTTGTATCTTCAAGAGCTTCAGAAAGGATTCTTTCAGCATTCTCACCGCCTGCAGAAACGATAACTCCTATAGCCGGAGAACAGAGGCTTCCGTCTTTAAGAAGTTCTTTTGCCGCTTCAGCAGAAGCTATGCCGCCCATAGTTTGTAATTGCTTAAGAAAAAAATACTTAACGTTATTGTCTTTTGCCGATTTCACATAGCTGATACATATTTTTTCCCATGCTGCTTTTTCATTATCTTTCCCTTTTCCAGACAGGAAGCGCGAAAAACTTTCGACAGCAAATCTAGGCTGCACATCATCTCCGCTTCCGTGAGGTACAATCTTATTGCAAATAAGCTTCAGCCCGGCATCTCCGAGTGCGAGCATATCGTTCATGAGCTTTTCAGTTGTTGAAGGGTCTTTCGCAGGCATAAGCGCAAGAAGATCCGCAACTTTTGTCTCGAGAGTTCTTAAATCCTGGGCGTAAATAGAAAAAGCCATCGGGATAAGAAGCATTATCAACACACTCTTTTTTATATATCTCATTTCTTTTCTTTTTAAAGATTAAATAGTCCACGGTTGGCGCATAGGCTGATTGATAAGCCTGTTGGCGCCTTCATCATCAATAAATATCTGACGGTCAGGGTCATATTTTAAATTACGTCCTAGTCTTAGTGCAATAACACCGAGGTTGATCAATGTACACGACCTGTGGCCGTTCTCCTCGTTAAGAGCGAATTTTTTTCTTGAGAGAACCGATTCTGTAAAAGTAGTTATTTGTGGTTGAGGATCGGGCAGACTATTAACAAGTTTCTCAAAATCAGGTATGTCCGATTTAAAGCCACGATATATTTTTCCGTAAGGTCCTTCTATATATGCGGCGTCTTTATCGCGGTTTTCTCCGTCGAGAATGATTTTACAACCGTCGGCGTAAGTATATGTAATTCTTCTCCATGAGCCGACAGCGTCCCAATGCTGTTGTGGAGCATCTATTTCGACATATACCGGCGATGTGTTATCTTTTCCAAGTAGGTATTGAACAGGGTCGAGGTAATGCTGTCCCATATCGCCGAGGCCTCCGCCGTCATAATCCCAGTAGCCCCTGAATTTGGAATGAACGCGTTCAGGGTTATATGGTTTCCATGGTGCGGGTCCGAGCCAGAAATCATAATCGAGTTCAGGCGGAACAGGTTCAGGCTTCAGATTATATAAGCCCGACCAGTAGAATTTCCAGTCGAATCCTGTTATTCCGCTTACCGTTACTTTAAGAGGCCAGCCAAGAACACCGCTTTCCACAACCTTTTTGATGGGTTTCACAGTAGTTCCCATACCGTAAAACTGGTCTTTGAACCTGAACCATGTATTCAGCCGGAACATCCTCCCATATTTATTTACAGCTTCAACTACTTTAATACCTTCACCTATTGTACGTGTCATAGGTTTTTCGCACCAGATATCTTTTCCAGCTTCAGCGGCCATTTTCGATATTATTCCATGCCAATGAGGTGGTGTTGCAATATGCACCACGTCAATATCGGGTCGGGCGAGAAGTTCCCTGAAGTCGTGATAAGCCGAGACATTCCCTTTAGCAAGAGCTACAGCCTCTTCAAGGTGTTTTCTGTCAACGTCGCATACAGCGAGAAGCCTTGTGCCCTCATAGTTGAAATGGCCTTTGCCCATGCCTCCTACTCCTATTATTCCCTTTGTAAGCTGATCACTTGGAGGAGTATATCCTTGGCCACCCAGCACTCGGCGTGGAACAATAGTAAAAGCAAGCATTGCAGCACCGGTCTTTTTCAAAAAACTTCGTCTTGTACTTGTAATCTTCATAGAAAAGTGATTTAAAATATATTTAACAGGTTTATCAAGTTACATAAGCGGTAGAGCATGTTGAACGGCTTTCCAGAAATGGTCGTTGAAAAGGTAGGCACTTCCCAGAAGAGCAGCATCTTCTTTAAGCTCAGAGAGTTTAACGTCTCCATTCCATTCTTCTTTTTTGAGCTTTTCAGTAAAAACATTTCCAAATAAGTTAAAGGCATTTGCTATATTGCCTCCTACCACGAGGACTTCTGCACCGAATTTCTTAAGCCATGGCGCAAGGAAAGCTGCAAGGTCGTTGCCGAACTTAATAAACAAATTTTTCACTGCAGGATCTTTTTCTGCCAGTTTGGCCAGTTCTTTAACACCTTCTATCTCTTTACCGCTAAGTTCTTTATAGCTTTTCAAAAACCATCGTGTTGAAAAATAATCATCGGCAATGCTATCACCATAAGGTAAGTGATACACACATCCGATGCGTGGCACGTCAGGGCCATCTACAATAGGAATTCCATCTTCAATGAATGCCGAGCCAAGCCCCGTGCCAATTGTTATGCACATAGATTTATGATAGCCTTTCGCCTTACCTGCCCATGCCTCTCCTACTGCAAAAGCCGAGGCGTCATTTATAAATCTTATTTCAAAAGAATCGGGTGCTCCGATGCTGCTTACAATAGCATCGGCTATATTAAATCCATAAAGTTTTTCATATTTCGATACACCTTTTATATAACTTATGCCATTGACGTAATCGAAAGGGCCAGGCATAGCGAAGCCGATGCCTCTTAAATCATCAAATCCTACATGGCGTATAACGTCTGAAAGGCAATCAGACCATACATTTATTATTTCATAAGCCTGAGCCTGATTATTTACGCGGCGTTCCGAAAGAGTGTTTTTGAGTACCTTACCTGATATAAGGTCAACAGCAGCACTGGTGATATGGCTTCCGCCTATATCAGCGCCTATTGCATATTTTTGCTTCATAGATAATTATAAAATTAAGATTTCAGATTTCCGTCAACCAGAAAACCTGCCTGAAAATATTTAAAATTGTTTACAATTCAAAATAAGGATAAAAAATATAGATGATATGCGTTACAAAGTTTAACACATTAACAGATGAACTAATATTGTAAACGTTTGGTTTAATATTTCTTTCATAATTCCATTTAAAGATAAAAGACAAAAGATCAAACTTTTTAAAACTATCTTACAAAATTATTTATCCATTAAAATCAATTTATTGGCTAATAGTAAATTACAACCTATTAAAAAACATCTGTTAATAAGTTGTTAATAAAAAACTGTTAAAATGATGTCACATTTCAACTGGTTCTGGTATTTAAATAATGTGGAATATAATATAGCATTACCCGGTGCAGTATTATCTAATCCATTGGTAATAATTTGTTTAAATCAAAGTAGAATTATCTTTAAATCAAAAGAAAATGAAAAAAATTAACATTATTTACACAATGGCTATTGCAATAATCTTAATTATTGTAATATATTCATGTCAAAAAGAAGACAACTCTATTGTAAACGAAAGGAAATTGGAATTGGACACCATTTATAATGAATTATTTACATTAGGTGAACAGGTTTGTGAATTAAATAGTTCAATTGATTTTAAAAATTTAGTATATCAAGAAGTTGAAAAAAAGTTTGATGGGGACTATAATGTTTTGATTTCTATTATTGAATCCAAATATTTGAATTCAGATGAACCAGGTAATAAAGGCTTAAACTTAAAAAGCAGCTGTAATATTTTAAAAGAGTGGAAAAAATATCCTCAAATTTATATTCCATTTTATGAAGAGTTGAAAAGTGAAGGGAAACTCAATGTAAAAGCACCTGTTTTTGTTTTTTATACTGATGAAAATGAGAATGGTTTATACGAAGGATATGTTTTAAGTAAGAAAGGGAGGTTATCCAAACTCGATTACTTAATAAGCGAAGAATATGCCAGGAATAATGAAGTATGGGTATTTTCGATAAACGAGAGGGTAGATGAAAATGGAGAGGTAGCTTATAGTTTTGAAGATCCTTGCACTATGATGTTATATTATAAAGAAAGAATAACTGAAAAAAATACTTTAGAGAACGGTACTTTTAAAAGTGCATTGGATTGCACTCCACCAGGCACTCCTTGTAATACAGAAGCCTTACCTCTTTTCCCATATTCTATTAGAGTAAAATGGCAGGATATTCAAGGAGTATCATATTACAAAGTTTATAGGGAAACAAATTATTCAGCTGTTTATAATGAAATTGCAACTATTTATCCAAGCCAGGGCGCCACGTATCTAGACCAGAATAGAACTGTAGGAGTACATTATGATTATCAAATACAAGCTTATAACACAAGTGATTGTTATTCAGCAAGGTCTTTTGGAACCGGAACTTGGGCAAGCTGGAGAACAAATAATTATAATGAAATTCTGAATCAGATATACATCAGCGATGGTTGCTGGAATTGGTGCTGCAGTTGGCCTGAAGGTAAGATTGAATTAATGTATCGCATAGTTAAATATAACAAATCTGATCAACAAGTTGAGTACCCGAAAAACTCATTGCCACAAAAATCAAAAAGTTCTCAGAAAGGGAAATGGTGTACTTACGATAAAGAATTGTTTTGCTGGGATATTACAAAATATGCGTACAACTATTTGTTGTTTTTTTATGAGGATGACGGGGGAAATGATAAGGGAACCACTATTAAACTCTCAGCAAGTTTAAAACCTACAGATAAAATTAATGTAGGTGCAGAAATTTCTTTTACTATTGATGATAAAGATGAAGAATTAGGATGGATTGAAATATATCATTTCGATTCTTATGGTAAAGAATATTCATTGTCACCACGAAAAGGCTCGGCCAGCATTAAATTACGACAATAATTTTGGAGCTTAAAATATTTATTATGAAAACAAAAGTATGCATACTATTAATAATTGCATTAATATTATCATCATGTAGAAAAAAATATGAGTTGGCAACTGTTATTGTTGAATCAGTTGATTATATAACTCACACAAGTGCTATTGTTAATTGCGATGCTATTGATGATGGAGGCGTACTTATTGTAGAGAAAGGTATTTGCTGGAGTCAAAAGGCTCAGGCAACTGTTAATGACAATTTCTCAAACAGAGGCATTCAGGACACCGGGAAATATAAATGCTCATTGTTTAACCTCGAGCCAGGCACAACTTACTTTATTCGTGCTTATGCAAAGAATCTTAAGGGGATATCATATAGTGATGAGAAACAAATTAAAACATTAGTTCCTGAATATCTTATTGATGAAAGAGACAATCAAAAATATCCGATTGTTAAAATAGGAGGGCAATACTGGATGGCTGAAAACTTGAATTATTATACGAAAGAAGGTTCCTGGTATTATAATAATGATAGTATTCAGTTCTCTGAATTTGGCAGATTATATAATTGGTTTAAAGCATGCGAAGTATGTCCCGAGGGATGGCGTTTGCCTGGTAAGGAAGACTGGGAAGAATTATTAAAATATATAAATCATTCAGTAAAGTTTAATGATGCCTGTGAAGACCTAAACGCATACAAATTAAAAATGCCGGGCACAACAATGTGGGAATACGAGCATTATTCAATAACTAATGAAACTGGATTTTCTGCAATTGCAGCAGGCTCATATGACAATAATAACAGTAATTTTTATAATTTAAAATTATATTCTGTTTTTTGGAGCTTTACTGATTTCGATATTAATAGAGCATGGTTTTATAGATTTGAAGCCTATAATAACAATATTTGTTATAATTATGGAGATAAAGGTTCAGGTTTATCTGTTCGTTGCATTAAAATTAAATGAAATGAAAAATCATAAATAATTGTCAAAACTTCTGTCTAATGCATATTGGAAGTCAAATACAGATACAAAATAATATTATCCCATCATCCATCATCAATAATACATCGTCAATTTCTTTAAACCTTCGTAAAGCGACGGGGCAGTTCTCGATCTGAAAATACATCATCCCTTTATGACCGCCAGCGGTGATAATCCGGTTACTATTTCAACCAGGTCGGACTGTTGAGCCATAACAATATCTATATTCTTATATGCGGAAGGCGCCTCCTCAAGGTCGTTACGAGTGCGAATGGAATGAAGAATGTCAAGCTTTTCGAGTCTTCGTATTTCTTCTTCAAGGTTTAGTGTTCTTATTGCCTGGTTTCGTCCCATTACCCGGCCAGCACCATGAGAACAGCTTTCGAAACTTTCGGGATTACCTTTCCCTTTAACGATGAAACTACGTGTGCCCTGCGAACCAGGAATGATTCCAATAAGTCCTTTCGAAGCTTTTGTGGCGCCTTTTCTGTGGATCACAAGTTCTTCGCCAAAATGGTTCTCGATCGCAGCATAGTTATGAGCGATATTTATTATTTCTCCGTATGAAAATTTCGTTCCGAAAATATCAGTAAAAATTTCAATTATTCTCTCCATCATAAGGTACCGGTTGCACATGGCAAAATCAATACAGTATTGCATCTCTTTAAAATAATCATGCCCTATTCTGGAATCGAGAGGTAACCAGGCGAGTTCAGTTTTTACTCCATAATCTTTCCCCATTTCCTTGTTTATACTTATTGCTTTTTTGTTGTAGTAGTCTGCAACCTGTTTGCCAATATTCCTGCTTCCTGAATGTACCATTATCCATATTGCCTTATCGTCGCCTTTCTGAATTTCGATAAAATGATTTCCGCCGCCAAGTGTTCCGACCTGACACAAAGCACTTTCATATTCTCTCGAAACAACCGGCAGTTCGAAAGGGTCGAAACCAAGCTTATCAGGGTCAGGCATTCTGTTGTCGCCCTGTGATTTTTTATGATGTTTAAACCCAAGTGGGATAACTTCTCTTATCATGGTCATTATCTTTTTAAGTTCATTTTTGTTTATTTCTGTAAGAGAGGTTTTTACAGCCGACATTCCGCAGCCGATGTCAACTCCGACAGCATTTGGTATTATTACTTCGCTGGTAGCAAGAACGCCTCCGATAGGCATGCCGAAACCCTCATGACAGTCGGGCATTATAGCAATATGTTTTCTTGCATAAGGATGCATTGCCAGATTTAAAATCTGTTTGTAAGCACCGGGTTCAATATTATCGGTCCATAACTTTACCTCAAGTCCACCTGTTTGAATGCTCTTCACCATAAAAAGACGATTTCCAATACAAAATTAACCATTTTCCGATTGAACTCATATCATCATTAGCATCAGCAACAGGCAAAAATTACTTCGTAAGATTTGTTCATTAATAATAGATATGTCTGATAATAATTACTGAATTAGTGAGATATTTGCATGCGAACCAAAATATTACAAAAGTGCATTAGTTAAGTATAAAAATAAACATAATAAATTAAATATCATTATTTTATGCAAAAGATAACAAGGGAAGATGCTCTTTTCTATCACAGCAGAGGGCGCAGTGGAAAGCTTGAAGTTATTCCCACCAAACCATATAATACACAACTCGACCTTAGTCTGGCTTATACACCGGGTGTTGCCTTCCCATGCCTTGAGATAAAGGAGAATCCGGATGATGTCTATCGTTATACTGCCAAGGGTAATCTGGTAGCAGTAATTTCAAACGGAACAGCTGTTCTTGGTCTTGGAAATATTGGTCCAATGGCGGGCAAGCCTGTTATGGAAGGAAAGGGAATTCTTTTCAAAGTATTTGCCGATATAGACGTTTTCGATATTGAGATAGATGAAAAAAATCCTGAAAAGCTTGCTGAAATATGTGCGAGGATAGCTCCCACTTTTGGAGGTATAAATCTTGAGGACATTAAATCGCCTGAGTGTTTCGAGGTTGAGCGGATGTTGAAAGAAATGGTAGATATACCGGTGTTTCATGATGATCAGCACGGAACGGCCATCATTTCAGGAGCCGGGCTCATAAATGCGCTTGAGATAGCCAATAAGAAAATCGACGAAATTAAACTTGTTGTTAACGGCGCAGGAGCCGGTGCTATTGCATGTACAAAATTCTTCATTTCTCTGGGGGTTAAAAAAGAAAATATCATCATGGCCGATAGTAAAGGAGTTTTAAACAGAAAACGTACAGATCTAAACAAATATAAAATAGAATTTGTAACTGACAGAAATCTCAATACACTTGCCGAAGCCATGAAAGGAGCTGATGTTTTTCTCGGACTCTCTGTTGCAAATGTTGTAACAAGGGAGATGCTGGCTTCTATGGCAGAAAATCCCATAGTCTTTGCAATGGCCAATCCCGATCCTGAGATATCTTATGAAGAAGCAATGGGCACCAGGGATGATTTGATTTTTGCTACAGGCAGGTCGGATTATCCAAATCAAATAAATAATGTGCTTGGCTTCCCATATATTTTCAGAGGAGCGCTTGATGTAATGTCGCCTGTTATCAATGATGATATGAAACTTTCTGCTTCGTATGCCCTATCAAGTCTGGCTAAAGAACCTGTGCCTGACGAAGTTCTTAAAGCATATAATCTTACGGAACTTAGTTTCGGACGGGATTATATCATTCCTAAACCACTTGATTTCAGACTGATATCAACAGTTGCACCGGCAGTAGCTAAAGCTGCTATGGAAACGGGCGTCGCAAAACGTTCTATAACAAATTGGGATAATTATAAAGAAAACCTCGATAAAAGACTTTCGGAACATATTAAACACCTTGCTAAATAAGCCGGTATTACCATTCAATGGTGAACAAGCATCTTTGCAACTTTCCTGTCGTACATTGCTGTAATGAAATCAGCTATATCCTGTATCGAAAAAGAACTGCGATTAAGGATGCCATCGAAAAGATAATCTATAGTTGTAACCTTCTTATCGAGAAAAGCCTGGATAAGATTGAATCTTTTCTCGTCGGTGTCAACAACGTATTCTTCGGCAGTCTCGATGTCCATATTCTTTTTTTTCATAACATTCTCTACTCTCCAGTAGAAAGGAGCAACAAGCCTGATGTGAAGTGCTGTAGGGATATCCTTGGCTATTGCAACACTGGCTCTTCCGACAAATACAATATATCCCTCCTTGCACATTGAAAGGACAACATCCTTGATGGCTTTCTTTACTCTCAAATCACTTACGAAATTTCCCGAAAAAGCCATTATCATTTCCGAAATATCTGAAAGTTCAAGTCCTTTATAGAAATTTTCAACACGGCTTGGGTCGGCGTTAAGCTCGTCGGCAATCTTATAAATGATATCTTTATCCACCCATTTCCATTTTGTAGTTGAATATTTCAGGTTGAGATTATCAACGATATTTGCAGCTACTTCACGGCCATCACACCCTGTCAGCCTCGATATTGTAATTACAGGACCCTCTTGCATTGTGGGTCTGTTAATGACAGACTCCCTGTAACGCTGGTCGAAATAATCAAAAATCTTTTTCATAGGTTAGATTTATTAAAATTACCCAAAAAATTTCTGTTCCGTAGTCTAATAAATTCAACTACTTTCTCAATATAAACAACTGCTTTCGTGTAATATAGCATTCAACTTTTTTCATAAAAAGCCATAAAAACAATTTTTTTTAATTTAAGAAAAAATATTCATATAATCAAATTTATTTTACTTCAGGAAGTATTTTCGAAATAATAAAAATGGCTCAGTTTTTGTTTTAATTGAAAGCCGAAAATGAAAATTAAAAGAATAAATATCGTCTTATTTATTATTGCATTCGCTCTATTCGGATGCAAAAAAAGCTATATTGTCAGCGAAGGTCAGAAAATTTTCTTCCAGTACGACTATATTAACTTTACGGGTGAATTTCAGCATCATGGCATTATCATAGATAATGAAGGAAATGTACTGGCATACGATAAGCCGGAAAAATGGAATTTCCCAGGAAAGGATAATATTCTTACACGTGCCGAAGTTGAAGAAAATCTATCATTCTGTGTGCCTACCGGGCGGCAAATCCCAAATAAAGAATTACAGAAATATATTAATTTCATTGATAATATTTCTGCAAGTAAAATCTCGGCTCCCCGATTAAAGAGCTCCACTATGGGCTCTCATATTTATTATTGTTTTCAGTATTCCGAAGTTAACGACACTTATAAAGCAGTGATTATAAAACAAGAAGGGGATATCGAATGTGAAAACCTCAATTTCTATTCGAAAAAGATTGTCGAATGGATGAAGGAAATTCAGGGTATCTCGCGGAAATAAAATAAACAATCCCGAATTAAATAATCTCAATCGGAATATTTTCAGACGTTTTCGTGTTCTGTTCTTCTAATTATTTCATTCTGAAGCTCTTCTTCGAGATTATTGAAATAATCGCTATATCCGGCCACTCTTACTATAAGATCTCTGTATTTCTCAGGATGTTTTTTTGCATCTTTCAAAGTTTCGGAGCCGACAACGTTGAATTGTATGTGATGCCCGTCGAGACTAAAATAGCTTCGGATAAGAGCTGTAAGGTTCGAATAACTATTCTCTTCATTGAAGAAAGAGGGTGAGAATCTCTGATTGAGCAGCGTTCCGCCTGTCCGAAGGTGATCGATCTTTGAAGCAGATTTGATTACGGCTGTAGGTCCTTCGTGATCGGCACCCTGAACGGGTGAAATTCCTTCCGAGACAGGCATGTGCGCATTGCGGCCATCGGGCGTGGCGCCTGTCACACTGCCAAAATAAATATGACAAGTTGTCGGAAGTAAATTAATCCTATGAACACCCCCTCTTGAGTCGGGACGGCCGTTAACCGCATCGTAAAATAATTCAAAGACAGTAACGGTCTGACGGTCGGCATAATCATCATCATTGCCATACTTCGGGGTTTCATAAACAAAATCGTGCTGCATCAGTTCATACCCTTTGAAATCGGATTTCAGGGCTTCTTTGACCTGTTCCCACGTGTATTTGCGATAATCGTAAATATTATATTTCAATGAGGTGAGAGCATCGGAAATGCTGCCGAGCCCAACCCCTTGTATATAAGTAGTGTTATATCTCGCTCCTCCGCTGTTGTAATCTTTTCCCTGAGCAATACAATCTTCCAGAAGCACTGAAAGGAAAGGAGCTGGAAGGTATTCCGAAAAGGTTTTCTCTATAATATTGTTGCCTTTTATTTTGATATCTATAAAATAATTCAACTGCCGGCGGTAAGCATCGACAAGCTCTTCGAAAGAATCGAAGGTTTCAACAATGCCCGTTTTAAGGCCAATCTGTTTACCGGTATGCGGATCGAAACCATTATTAATGGTTATCTCGAGCACTTTCAAAAAATTAAAATATCCTGTAAGCCAGTAACATTCTGTCCCGAATGCTCCAGTTTCCACACAACCCGAGGCACCACCATTCCGTGCATCGAAAATAGTTTTTCCCTGGCTCAGAAGCTCCTGTATTATTGCATCGGTATTGAATACCGACGGCTGTCCGAATCCTGTCTTTATTATGTCGAAAGCTTTATGAACGAATCTGTCGGGCGATTTTTTGCTTACCTGAATCATCGAGCCCGGCTGAATAAGCCTCATCTCTTTTATCACGTCGAGAAGTATGTATGTGACTTCGTTTACTGCATCAGAACCATCCTGTCGGACGCCTCCCAGGTTTATCAGTGTGAAATCGTTGTAAGTATTGCTTTCCTGTGCTGTAACGCCCACTTTCGGAGGGGCCGGATGGTTGTTGAATTTTATCCAGAAACAACAGAGGAGTTCATAAATCTCTTCACGTGTGGCATTCCCTGATTTGATATCTTTAAGATAAACAGGCAGGAGATGTTGATCGAGGCGCCCGGGATTGAAAGAATCCCACGGATTCAGCTCTGTCACCACTCCGAGATGTATAAACCAGTAATGCTGAAGCATCTCATGAACAGTTTCAGGTGCATGAGCAGGAACTTTCCGGCAAATAGCGGCCATCTTTAGAAGTTCTTTCTTACGTTCCGGATTTTTCTCCTTTTCTGCAAGCTTCCCGAGTTCATCAGCATGACGGCCTGCATACATAATTATTGCATCACAAACAATATCCATAGCTCTTAGCTCATCCCATTTTGCAAGAGCCTCTCTGTCGTTGTAAAAATCGAGTCCGGCAATGCTTTGTCTTATTTCTTCCTTAAGGTCGAGAAAGCCTGTCCGGAACATCTTGTAGCCAAGTGCAGTGTGGCCAGGAGCACGTTGTTCCTGAAATTCTGTAAAAATACCTGCTTCGAATGCATCGAGCCATTCCGGAGCCATCATGCTCATTATCCTGTCGCGGTTGCTTTTTCCTTTCCAGAATGGAATAATCTCCTTTTCATAAATATCCATTACTTCGTGGCTAACTTTATATGAGACTTTAGGTCTGCTGTTAAGAATCTCGAGGTCTCTCAGGCTGTGGAGGCATATCTCCGGATAAGTGGGAACTGCTTTCGGTTCTGGCCCTCTCTCTCCCACTATCAGTTCTCCATCATTGATACATATTTTTTTATGCCGCAGTATATACTCAAAAGCCTTTGCCCTTTTAACAGGGGCAAGTAATTCAATTGCCTCGTCGCTTTTATAGAATTGTGTGACAAGCTGAGCTCTTTCGGCAGAAATTTTCTCAACCGCATCAAGACTTTGTTCACGAAGTTTGATCACTCGTTCAGTCATAATATTTTTAACCTCCTGTTCTTACTTTTATACCCGTTGCCGAAAGGATGTCTGCAATTTCAGCCATTCTGGCCTGAGAAGGCTCACTGAAGACTTCCATGTTGCGGCTAAGGTTCAATCTTTTGTTTTTATCTACTCCTGTCCGGTGATAAGGAAGCAGGTTTATCATTTTGATATTATTCGTTTTAATAGTGGAAATATAATCTTTCAATTCCTGAATATATTCGTCATCGTCATTGATTCCAGAGATAACCGGAATTCTTAGATTGATATCGGTTCCGGATTGAAGAATGATTTCAAGATTTTTCAAAATCAGTTCATTCTTCACGCCTGTATATTTTATATGTTTTTCAGGATCAAGATGTTTAATATCGAAAAGGAAGAGGTTAGTATATGGTATAATGTTTTCCAGATTCTCCGATGGAAAATAGCCGCATGTATCAACCGAAGTATGAAAGCCGTAAGCACGGCATGCCTCAAGAGCCTCTTGAAGAAATGCTGGCTGCATCATAGGTTCTCCACCGGAAAAAGTAACTCCTCCTCCCGATTTATCGATGAATACTCTCTCTCTGTCGAGTATGGTAATAACATCTTCGACACTGTAATAAATACCAACAGTTTTTTTCTTTGAAAATTCTTTTTCACCTATTTTATTTATTTGCACAACTTTTTCGGGTTCAGAACGTAAACCTTCAGGATTATGACACCAGCGGCACGAGAGCGGGCAACCTTTCATAAAGAAAGTCACTCTTATTCCCGGACCGTCGTGAACTGTGTATTTTTTTACGCTGAAGATTAAACCTTTCATTGAATATTTAACATAATTTTAACACTGCCGATGCAACATGATGGCTAACTTTACGTCTTTATAATAGACAAGTTATAGTTATAGTTCTATTTCCAACCGGCAGATTTCATAATCAGGTTTTAGTTTGACATGAGGGTTAAGGGCGCCGCCAGGCGCCTTCCTCTATTAAAGGTACTGCTCATGTTCTACCGGAATACTTTGCCGAAGTTACCCTGAAGACCTACTGAAAAAAGAAAAGGCTGATATTCAAATTTCACATCTTTAGTTAGTGGAGCCGAAAATCCAACCTTCCCAACAATCTTAATATAGTCCCATCCAATTTTCAATGTCGCTGCAGGTTCAAGCATCAGGCTGGTTGTGCTTTTATCTTCCTGTTTCATATTTACAAGGGCAAGTCTGGACGAAACTCCGAAATCAATGGCTTTTGAAGTCACTCCTACCGTAGGCTGAACAAAATATCTCACAATATCTACCTGTGAGGTGGAAGTCCAAAGGTCGTTTTCATATAAGGCAGATATTTTTCCGAATCCTGCGCCACCGAAGGTTTCAAATTTGAATCTTTCGCCGAAGGCTGTATAATAACCCGCTCCAAACTCAAAGAAATTATGTTTATGATAGTTCTCGGTGGAATCGCTTGTCGAATTCATGAAGCTTGCATTGGCCATTACTCCAATATGATTTGTTGGCGCCCATGCAATCTGAGGATCAAATCCCGAAGTACCGATATAAACCGCAGCCTGAACTTCGTTTTTGTTAGTCAGCATCGGAGCATTCAGAACATTAGGGACGTATGCAGGTGCGCACGAGTTAATAATAAGTGCTACAAATGCACAAAGCAGAAATGACAATTGGCGGCTTTTCATTATGTAGGATTTTACTTTGATAATTTGTTTCTTTTGTAGGCGCAATTTAAATAAATAAAATAAATCAATCAGAATTTTCCGGCGAAATTTGGTAATTGAAAAATTGTTCATGAATGAAGGATTGTCTAAAAATTAATCTGTTCTGAACCTCAGTTGTTTGAGTATTTCCAGCACATTTTCGCAACTGTTTTGAAGTTTTACTGTATAAGCCGGAGGTTCACGTCGCAAAGGGTAATCGTCTCTGAGTTTCTCGAAATCTGAAGGTGCTAATCTGAACTTTCTATCGTCTTCGGATATATTATAAGTATGGCACACTGCTTCGCTCACTATTTCCATTTCGCTTTTTCCCTTTGCGTTGATAGCTATCAGAGGGCTGAGTGGTAAAGGAATGTCATCGGGGAACCAGTTTTCAACAGGAAGTTTAAAAAATCTGGTTAGAGCGTTGACCACCATTGCAGTGCCGTTTGCCTTGCCGTCGGCTGAGTAGCCTGCTATATGCGGAGTTGCGATGAAAGCTCTGTTCATTAATTCGATATCAATATCAGGTTCGTGTTCCCACACATCGAACACAGCGCCGGCAAGTTTGGCGGAGTAGAGAGCTTTTTTCAGGGCATCGGTATCAGCCACCTCGCCTCTTGAAGAATTTATGAACCAGGAACCTTTTTTCATTTTTCCAAGTGACTTTTCATCTATTATATGGTAAGTTGCATCCTCGCCTTTGAGAGTGAGAGGAACATGCATTGTAATAATGTCGGATTCAGTGATAACGACATCGAAATCCGAAAAGTCATTCTTGCCTTCTCTCCTTTGGCGCGGAGGGTCGTTAAGAAGAACGTTCATACCCATCGCTCTTGCAAATTTTTCGACCTTTGTTCCCACGTTGCCCACGCCTATTATTCCTATGGTTTTGTCCTTCAGGTTGAATCTGAATTCGGAGGCGATCTTCAAAAGAGCTGCCATCATATATTGCTGAACGGAGAATGAATTACAGCCTGGCGCATTTGTCCATCTGATACCGTTTTTCTCACAGAAGACCGTGTCTATATGGTCGAAGCCTATTGTGGCCGAACCGATAAATTTTACAGACGTCCCTTCAAGAAGTTCCGGAGTGCACTTAGTACGAGTACGGATAAGCAATGCATCGGCTCCTTTTATAACATCTCTTGTTATTTTGCTTCCCGGAAAATATTCGACGCGGGCATACGGTTCAAGGACGCCTTTGAGAAAAGGTATTTTATTGTCGGCAACGATGTGTAACATTTCACAAAAAAATAAAGTGAAAATTAATTAATTTTTGATTCTCTGAATATTTTATCTCGATTTATATCAAACAACAAATCATTCATCACTGGAAAATTTCTTTTTATTACCTTAGAAGGGCAATAGATTAGAGTTGTTCTTTCGATATTAATTCTTATTATAAACTGTTATTAATTATTTTATTATTAGTTATTTAGAATATGTCAAAAGAAAATATAAGAACTCTCCCGCTACTCCTTCTGTATGGTTTCTTTGTTTTTTGTGAGTTTAGCTGCAGTGAGGCAAACAAAAAGAAAATTCAGAACGAAAGAATATTATACAACGGAATTGTCTTGCCTGAGAAATGGCCGCCGCGGTATTCTATCCCTGCACAACCACAAAATATGCCTGTGCCATATCTGGAATCTATTCCTGAAATCATACCAATAAATGTCGGCAGACAGTTACTTATGGATGATTTTTTGATTGAAACAACTAATCTGAAAAGAACGTTCCATTATCCTCAATATTTTAAAGGAAATCCTGTATTGGAAGCAGACAGACCATGGGAATACTCCTTAACAGGTTATCCTTATGCTGCACCGTTCAGCGACGGTGTCTGGTATGATGAGAAAGAGAAAAAGTTTAAATTGTGGTATTCTACAGGAGGAGGTGAATACAATAAGCAAGCCGGCAGATTTGCAGCAGTAACGGCCTTTGCTGTTTCGGCGGACGGTGTCAACTGGGAGAAACCGGCACTGGATATTGTTCCAGGAACAAATCTGGTGGATACTCTTATAAGAGATTCGAATACCATGTGGCTCGATAAGAATGAACAGGATTCGACAAAACGATATAAACTTTTCAATGTCCAGAAAAACTGGCCTGACCTCCAATGGCGTCTTGTCCTCAAATATTCTTCCGACGGGATTCACTGGTCGGAAGGCGAAGCTCATTCGGGAGATATACATGACCGTACAACGGTATTTTACAATCCATTCAGAGGAAAATGGATATTCAGCGCCAGGGCGATGACACGTCTGGGCCGGTCGCGTAACTATCTCGAACATTCCGATCCCGAAACCGGAGTAAGTTTGCTTCATCGTGCTTTCGGCTTCATTGACAAATACAATGTATTCTGGTTTGGGCCATGGGAAAATGAATTAAGGCATCCCGATCCGGCTTATTCTGCTGTTAAGCCTTCAATTTATAATCTGGATGCGATAGCTTATGAGAGTATTCTTCTGGGCTTTTTCTCTGTATGGCAGGGCCCTGAAAATGACATTTGCACGAAACTAAGAATACAAAAAAGGAATGAGGTTGCAATTGGTTTCAGCAGAGACGGCTTTCACTGGCATCGCCCCGATATGAACAGATTCTTTCCTGTAGATGAAACTGCAGGAGCGTGGAACAATGGAAATATCCAATCTGCCGTCGGTGTTCCTTTAATAGTTGGGGATTCTCTTTACTTTTATATGAGCGGAAGAAAAACATGCAAATCATTCTGGGATGCCTGTTCAGGCACTGGTCTGGCAAAACTCAGAAGAGACGGCTTTGCTTCCATGGATGCCGATAGCACTGAAAGGACTTTGCTTACACGAAAATTGACATTCGATGGCAGATATCTTTTTGTAAATGCCGATGCGTCGCAAGGATACCTTTATGCTGAGATTTTGAATGAGGATGGAAAAGTAATGGACGGATTTTCAAAACAACAATGTAAACCCGTTCGGACAGACGGCACGAAGTTAGCCATCGAATGGCAGGGGAAAAAATCATTGAAAAATTATTCGGAGATTCCTGTCAGAATCAAATTTTACCTTAAAAAAGCATCGTTATATTCTTTCTGGATAAGTAAATATCCCACCGGCGAAAGTGAAGGATTTACAGGAGGAGGCGGGCCAGGATTGCATCCTTCAGGAAAAGATTTACCGGTAAGAGAGAACGAAAAATAATCAATGTTTGCATCAATAATTACAGATAAAAATATTTGATTAACATGAAAGATTCAAGACAGTCGGTCCCAGCCTATTCATGGTTTGTTGTGGCAATGCTATGGGTAGTGGCATTACTGAACTATCTCGACAGGATGCTGATAACCTCGATGCGTGATCCCATTGTTGCCAATTTCTCACTCAATGATGCACAGTTTGGTTTGCTCACCTCTGTCTTTTTATGGTCGTATGGAATTCTAAGTCCCTTCGGCGGTTACTTTGCCGACAGGTACAGCCGTAAAAAAGTAATTGTGTTTAGTATTATTATATGGTCGGCGGTAACATTATGGACCGGGATTGCATCTTCATTTTATGAGTTATTAACAGCCCGTACTTTTATGGGAATCAGTGAAGCATTCTATATACCTGCTGCTCTTGCACTTATTACCGATTATCACAAGTCGCGTACAAGGTCGCTTGCAACCGGACTTCACATGAGTGGTCTGTATGCAGGTCTAGCTCTGGGCGGTGTCGGAGGATATATTGCCGAGTTATGGGGATGGCGCTATGGCTTCCAGATTTTTGGAGTCTTCGGCATCTTATATTCGTTTGTTTTGATATTCTTTCTAAAAGACAGGAAGCCTGAAGATGATGAATCAGATATAAGCTCTAATGAGTCAGTAAAAGAAAGTATAAGCATTAAAGGCTCTTTAAAGGCACTTTTCAAAGAGCGTTCCTTTATAATAATTATGGTCTTTTTTTGTGCTATGGGCATTGTGAACTGGCTGGTTTACAGCTGGCTTCCCACTTTCCTGAAGGAAGATTTCAGCCTTAGCCTTGGTAAAGCCGGAATCTCTGCCACATTTTACATACAGGCAGGATCGTTTGCAGGTGTATTGCTTGGCGGCGTCCTTGCCGACCGGTGGTCGAGGGTTAATATTAAAGGCAGGCTTTACGTTGTGATAGCTGGCATGACAATCGGCGCTCCGATACTTTTTCTGATGGCTTCTACAAGTATATTTTCAATTGCAATAATTGCAATGATAGTCTTCGGCCTTGCAAGAGGATTTAACGATTCCAATATAATGCCAATATTATGTCAGGTGGTTGACAACAAATACATAGCGACAGGTTACGGTTTTCTCAATTTCCTGAGCACTATCGTAAGCGGAGTGATGGTTTATATAGGTGGCGCATTAAAGGATGCGAATATCGGTTTATCGGTAATCTATCAGGCCGCAGCGATAATGATGTTACTTGCCACATGGTTGCTCTTTACCGTGAAAATAAAGAAAGAAGGTTGACTGGATTGTCATTGGCTTAATTATTTCAGTTATATTAATATCAATTATAACACATTATATTTAGAGCTTTTGATTTAAGCGAAAAGAATTTTTCAATAAATTTCAGTACTCTTCTACTAAATAATAAACTTATGGATAAGTTGGCTAAAATATAAATGCACTCAGCACATTGGCCTGAGAATAATATTATATTTGCAATATGAAAGAATACAACAAAATAATCAGAATCAGTCCCGACAAAAGATTCGGGAAACCTTGCATCAGAAACACAAGAATTACAGTTTTTGATGTTCTTGGTTGGTTAGGATCAGGAATGTCAGAGGAAGAAATTATTTCTGATTATCCTGAACTTACCATGGAAGATATAAGGGCTTGTTTGATGTTTGCTGCAGACAGGGAACGTAAACTTCAGACTCTCTGATGAAATTGCTTTTTGATCAAAATATTTCCTTTCGCATAACAAATAAAATCCAGGACTTATTCCCTGGGGCAAAGCAAGTACGGGAGCTTGGACTTGAAAATTCAAAAGATTCGGACATCTGGACTTATGCCAAAGAGAAGGGCTATTGCATTGTCACATTTGATGGAGATTTTTATGATATGGGACTTGTAAAAGGATCATCACCGAAAGTTATTTGGTTAAGACCTGGAAATACAAGTACTCAAAACATAGAAAAAGTTCTAAGAAAGAATTTCGAGCTTATCACTGCATTCCTTACAGATCCAAACTATTCTGAAATTGGGTGTCTCGAGATAAATTCTTAAAAAATCACTCTTCCTAGCATTCACAAAGGGTATTTGATTTGTCACATTTTTAATTTCCTGTTTTGTTAATCTTCATTGAAGGCGATTTCAATAAAGGTTAGATAAAAATTCCGGTTGAGTATTTATGCTATTTGGGAGAAAAGATTTTGAGAAAGAAAAATTAATTCTTTCATGCAGCATATTGTAATTCATTTGATTTTATTAACTTGTACTGATTTTTCTGTAAGCGGGTAGTCAGGCGCAGGTAATTGGGCAGTTTGAGCAGGCAGTGTTGGTTTTTCTTGTGTGACTGACGGGGCGGGAGCGTACCCGGCCGTTCCGGCCGGGAAGGAAAAAGATAAAAGGGAAAAGGGAAAAGGAAAAAGTAGAATAATAAGATTTGATGAAAGAAAATGATTTAAAAGAGAAATTATTTCATTTTGCTGTGGATGTTTTGAAAATGCCGGGATCTTTAAAAGGAGGTAAAGAGACAGATGTTATTAAATATCAACTATCGAAGGTCTCAGCATCTTCAGGAGCAAATTATAAAGAATCTCAGGCTGCTGTATCAAAACTGATTTTACAAATAAAGCAGGAATAGCTTTAAAAGAAATGAGAGAATCAAAATACTGGCTAATAGTTATAAAAAGTCTTTTTCCAAAAACCGAAAATATTGATAGGTTGCTGCTTGAAAGTGAAGAATTAAGCAAAATATGAGCCTCAATAATAATTAAAGCAAAAAGTTAATCTTTATATGTTTAAATAACTTTCCTCCTTTTTCCTTTCTGTTTGCGTCAGACAGGATTAGGATGGATTTCGGATTTCGGATTTTGCATTTTGGATAATAATTGTCTCGCTGAAATATGAAAAAAATTATTGCTGAAAGGGTTACTCACCGGGATGAAAAGCGCGTGAGTTTAAGATTTCCCTACGACAGGGAATTGGTTATGACTGTAAAGAATATACCGGGTTCCAGGTGGAGTGCCACAATGAATTGCTGGCATATCCCGGACAGTGCCGATGTTATCAGGATTCTCCTTCAGGCTTTCGAAGGGAAGGCCTATGTTGATTATTCGTCAATGACCGCAATTTTAGCAGAGAAAGTAAGACAGAAGCTTGAAGATAGCCGTGATCAGAAACCAGGGAAGTGTTCTGTTAAAAAATCTGTTGACTTGCCTCCTTTAGATGAGAAGGGGAAGGAAGATATTTCAACTTTTCGCAGATGGCTTGAAGCACACAGGTATTCGGCGGCGACTATAAAGACCTATACAGCGATGGTTGAGACCTTTCTGCGTTTTGTGAGTCCGAAGGAGGCTGCCGGGTGCAGCACTGATGATATTATAAGAATGGTGGATGAGTATATGCTGCCGGAAGGTTTGGGTTATTCATATCAGAACCAGATGGTGAGTGCACTGAAAAAATTTTTCAGTAAAGTATGTAAAACAAATATTGATCCGGTTGTTATTGGAAGACCAAGACGTCAGCACAGGTTACCGAATGTACTGAGCAAGCAGGAAGTAAAAAAGATACTTGATTCAGTTAACAATGAGAAACATCGTGTTATGCTGAGTCTGATATATGGGTGCGGTTTAAGGAGAAGTGAGGTTTTGAATCTTGTACCGGCAGATATTGATAAGGATAGAAAGTTAATCAGGATAGGGCAGTCGAAGGGGTTTAAGGACAGGTTTGTACCTCTATCGGAAAAGCTTGTTGATATGATTAATCAGTATATATTGCATTACAGGCCTGAGAAGTATTTATTTGAGGGTCAATATCCTGGCAGCCGGTATAGTGAGACAAGTCTTGAGAAGGTTTTCAGGACGGCTTTTGAACGTGCAGGGATAAAAAAGCAAAACATTACATTGCATGGTTTAAGGCACAGTTATGCCACACATTTGCTTGAGGCAGGAACTGATCTGCGGTATATTCAGGAGTTGCTGGGTCACAAAAGCAGCCGGACCACTGAGATATATACACATGTAAGTACTCAGAGTATACAAAAAATACGCAGTCCGTTTGACGATTTGTAATAAATTTTTATTTTTGATATTGTATTTGAAATAATATTTAACACCAAGTAAATAATAACACCCAAGGGTGTAAATAATGTGTACTTTTGGTAAACATATAACAAGTTGTGCGTCATGCTAAAAAAAGACAATGCAACCTAATTTGAGACTAAAAGACAAATAAATATGGCAACAGAAAACAAACAAATAATTGTATATGGAGGAACAGGTTACTATGGACGAAAAGTAGTTGAGAAACTTGTAAATAAAGGACAATCTGTTAAAGTTGTGAGCAGAAATCTTGATACAGCCAAAAAAATTGTTGGTGAGAAAGTTGAGATATTTCAGGGTGATGTAACAAATAGAGCAACGATAATCGAATCTTTAAAAAATGTAGATTGCATTGTGATTTGCCTTTCAGCAATGAGCAATAAACTAATTGGAAAGATGAAACTAATTGAAAGAGATGCAGTTTTGGCAATAATGGAAGAGGCAGAAAAAGCCAAAATTTCAAGATTAGTTTATATGTCTGGCTACGAAATGAGAGAGCAACTGTTAAAAGATTTGAAAATTCCAGAATTTGGAGCAATTAAAATTGAGATAGAATCAAAAATAACCCAATCGAATTTTAATTGGACAATATTAGGAGACGCCCCTGCTTATGAGATATTTTTTGCATTTGTTAAAAATGGAAAAATGACAGTGCCTGGCGGAGGCTTCAATGCGATTCCATCAATTTCAGCAGAAGATGTTGGAGAGATTACGGCTCAAGTTGCAATACGAAACGATTTAAAAGGGAAAAGAATTAAATTAACTGGACCAGAAGCATTCACTTTTCCTGAGGTTGCGAAACGAATCAGTGAAATTAGCAGAAAGAGAATCAAGCACATGGCTATACCACTTGTTATCATTAATGTAGTTTCATTTATATTGATACCATTTGCACCATTTGTGAGATATTTATATAAAAGCCTAAAAATGTTAAATAACTTCCCGAAAGATTTAGCAGAAAATGTACCAAAAGAACATAGATTATTGAGAGAAATGTTTGATTATGAGCCGATAACCTTGGACATGGAAATTCAAAAAAGAATGAAAAAAAACAAAATATAAAAAGCACGAACGCACAACATCGTATATAAAACATTTGGCCGTCAGTGGGTTATCGAGCATTTCAGCTCGTATCAAAAGTAGTTGTAACTTGACAGGAAAGTGCTTCGAAATGCCAAACGTTTCATATACGCAAACCGTTAGGCGCATGCAAAATAAGCCAACGTGCAGATAGAATTGACACAGATAATAAAACTTAATTATAACGATGAATCAGATAAAAGAACATTTTGAGACAGAGGCTAAAGAGTTTGATGAAATAATAATAAAGCTAATTCCATATTATAACGAAATGGTTCAGGCTTTAGTAGATACAATTTGTTTTGATAAAGATTTGCCGATTCGAGTAATTGATTTAGGATGCGGAACAGGTACAATTGCAAAGGCAATTTCCGATAAATTTCCAAATTCAAAGATTGTATGTTTAGACATTGCTTCAAATATGATTGATATTGCAAAGCTTAAACTTTCGGCTCATAACAATTCAGATTTTATTACTGGTGATTTTTCACATATTGACTTTAAAGATAAATTTGATGTTGTTGTGTCTTCTTTGGCATTGCACCATTTGGAAAATGATAACGATAAAATAAAATTTTACAGTAAGATTTATGATATATTGGTTGATTCAGGGCAATTCATTAATGCTGATGTTGTTTTAGCATCGACTGATTATCAGCAAATAATAAATATGAATCGTTGGATTGAATATATGGGCAAAACTGTATCTATGGATGAGATTCTAAATAATTGGATTCCGAAGTATAAATCAGAAGATAAGCCAGCTAAATTGGTTGACCAAATAAAATGGCTTGAAAATATTGGATTTAAATCAGTAGATGTTTTTTGGAAATATTATAATTTTAGCGTTTATGGAGGAATAAAATAAAATGCACGACGCCCTAACACATGGTATAGTGCATGCGGGTTTCAGAGGTTTGCGAAGGTTCGTGGCTCGTAAAAAAGTCTGTTGTAACTGGATAGTTTATCGCTTCGTAATCCCGCACGACACCATACCATCAACGTTATATGGCATTTTAAAACAAA